>OGUP01000694.1_pt1 | contig 21171 bp, 18 predicted proteins | sample 1553661 | NCBI WGS metagenome assembly OGUP01 (sample SAMEA2580026, study PRJEB22360) | human gut metagenome | biome: human gut; feature: human-associated habitat; material: faeces | place: Denmark | collected 2008/2010
GGGAGCCGGTATTTTTATTTCTCACCTGCCTGACTGTCCCGTGGCAGTACCCGCAAGGTTTGGCGAAAGAAAATACCGCAGCCGTCAGGCGAGGATGATTTTCTTTCAGCCAACCCCGCAAGGGGCCTGACCTTGACAGGGTACACCGGACACGGGACTACCTTTGCAGGGTGGGAAATAAAATACACGGTAGTGTGCTTTGCATGGTCTGTGGCGATTCTCTTCCTGATTTGTTCGCCATTGCCGGACAAAAGATGTATTTTTGCAATTCTAATTTCAGTTTTATGGAAAACTATATAAAGAAAGCGGCGGATGCTTTTCTTGTGGAGCGTCCGTACGGTATGCGTGTGGATTACAGGAAGAAAGGTTTCGTCCTGTTTAACCGCAACCTCAATGTGTTGGGAAATGCGGAACAGGCCCGTCTGGAGGAACTGCCTCTGGAACTGTTCAATGTGGAGGAGATACCATTGGCGGGTGAAATTGTGGAGGAACACGCCGGATTTACCGATGTGTTCTTCTATACCGATTTGACCAATCCTTATGCCGGATATGTGCTGAACCTGCAAAAACTGAAAGCCTATAACCAGTTTATGTTCCCGCTGGCAATGGTGCTGAACCGTGAATTGTGAGGCACGGAAAGACAAATTGCCCAACCCATTTCCGTGAGTCGGGCAACTCTGCTATTCGAGTTGGACGGTTATTGCATATTTCATCTATCATCTCATGCTCCGTTCTCTCACCTTTTATAAAGGAGAACAGCCGCCGGAAAAAGAACGGAGCATGGTCTGTTCCCAGCTGTGAACTTTCTCCATTCCGTGTAGCGCATATGGCAAACCGTCCCAGTCCGAAACTTTCCGGTGGCGGAACGATGTGGAATGACAGATTTTCCGTACCGTTGATGTGAATACCTCCACGATAGGTATAGAATGTTTTAGAGGTCCTTCTGTCCGTGTCAATGTTCACACGGCTGTAGCCGTAGCGTTTCAGTTCTTGTATGATTTCCTTCTTTTTCATGGTTGTTGCTGTTGGATTTGATTTGAATGATTCATGTATTTTATCGCCTTCATCTTTTGGGATGTATTTTGCTCTGATGCCCATGCCCGGTATGCCCGGGTGTATTCCTCTCGTTCCTGTTCTAAAAGGTTTTCCGTTTCAGGCGTATAGCCAAGGAACTCGATATAGCCTCCATTATACCCCGTCAGTCGGCACTGTATGCCGGCTTCCGAGAGTTTGTCCATCCGTTTCTGTGCGTTTCTGGCACTGGAATACTGCTTCGGCCAGAAATAGTGTTCTCCCGTAGAGCCGTAGGCATCCTCTCCGAGAATCAGTTTTCCGGAAAACCTGAGGCTGGTAATGAAGTCAAAGCGTGCTTTGCCCAATGCCTGCCGCAGAGCCTTGTGTGCCGGACCTTCCGGATGCTTGAACGCTTGCGGTTTGTCTTTGCTCTTGAGTCCGGGCAGTTCCACTCTGTATGGCTGTCTGTAACTGCCTATCCCTAACGTGAGGTAGAAGTTGGTGTGGAAATGGTCGGTCATCGGGTCGCTGTCATCGAAGTTGTACGACATGACGAAGTCGCAGATATTCTGCATGACCTCTTTGGCCCGGTCTGTCAGGGTCTTGTCAGACGAGATGTTGTAGTGGTTGACATCTCCCTGGACCTTTCCTGATTCTTTGGTGAACGCCTCAAAATCCGCTTTCATCAGCCGTATGTGGATGGAGTGGTAATTCTCGCGCCTGACCGAGAACCTGTATCCCGGATAGGTATCCTTGAGCCATGCACGTAGCGGTTCCACAATCTCCGGTGCGTGCTGTTCCTTGTAATTGCGGCCTTTCCAGCGGTATTCATTATATACATATTCGGTGTATTCTTTTGCTGTGGCTCCCGAATGGTCATATTCATATCCGGTTGAAGTCGCAGATATATCCGGTTTGTCTTTCCAAATGTCGAAAAGCCTTTCAAACTCGGTATTCACCCGTTGCATGATTGCAGTGTCACCACCCTTGTCCGGGTGGTGCTGCAATGCCAGCCGGCGGTATTCTTTCTTCAAGTCCGCCAGCGAATGTATGTTCTGAAAATAGGTCATGGCTGTTGTCTGTTATGCCCCTGCGAGGCGGTTGATGACATATCCCTTGTGGTCGAGGTCGAATTCCTGTTCCTGTTTCTGAAGCGTCGTCCGTCATATATCGAGACGGCCTGCTCCACCAGAAGCCTGCGGCTGTCTTCCGAGAGTTCCAGATAGAACCGTTCCGCTGCACCGAATGTGCCCTTGTCCGCCGCCACGCACCATTTTTCCCAAAAATGCGGATACATGTTGCCATATACGGCTTTGCATTCTTCCTCACTCCAGGCGTTCCACATATAGAAGAAGAAACTGGAGACTGCGTTTTCTGCCTGTAAATACATATCCTGCTCTTTTAAGATTTGACATGACGGGGTGTTTCCAATTTGAATTTCGCGGCTTCGTATATTTCACGGAGCCAGTCGATGTTGCTTGCACCGAGTTCAAACGGTCCGTAGCATTCCACTTCGTCACCGCTTTCTTTCTCTTCGGCAATGACGGTCAGGCTGCTTGCCGTTATCCGGACACCCGTGACCCGGCATTCATACGGGTCTCCGTTTTTCCCGAACCAGACTATCCATACCGGATCATCTTCCCTGTCCGTAAAGGCCAGTTCCGTCAGTGAGTACGCCTGAAGCAATTGCCGTATCGCTTCGATGATGTCATTGCGCAGTTCCTCAATCCGGTCGCTGAAATCCATTGCGGTGTATTTCACCCGGGCTTTCCTGCCTGTTTCCTTGATCGAGAGTATCAGCGATTCGGGATGGATGCCAAAGTTCCAGTCCGTCACCTCTTCCTCATTACATGTCGTGTGGATATTGCCGCCCAATACCAGACCGCAGTCTTCCTCTACCACTCTTTTTGCTTCTTCGCAGCTTCCTGCCGCTACCGTGTAAGTGCCCACGAAGGTGTATCTTACTCTTACTTTGTATTTTGCCATAATTCCTATAATTTGGTTGTTGATATTATATGTTTGATTGCTGTTCCTTCTTCCCGTCCGAAGTGACAAGGCTTATCCTCTCACCGAAGAAAGAATCGTCCACTCCATACACATGTCCGATGGAATAGTCATACTTGTTCCGTTCCTCGTCCAAACGGAGACGGAAACCATGGTAGCCGTTGATTTCCAATTTCAACCTGACATCCTGTTTCAGCTCCATTTCAAGCAGGCTGCCACCGCCGTAAGCGGAACTGAAAAGCCCGCAGCAGTTGCCTTTGGGAATGACAACTTCACCCGGTGAGAATCCGGATTCGTACAGTTCTTTCAGATTTACCCTGCCGATATAGGTCAACAGGTTGGCACCGCAACAGGAGTTGATGAGTTCTTGGTAGAATTGTTCATAGGATACCTGTTCCTTGCCGTTCCTTCCTTTGCGGTTCGGAAAATATCCGTAAACCTTGCAGCCATGCTCCGTCAGGAGCTTCTTCACACTTGCCGGATTAAGGTTCAGCGCGTCTACCATATCCCCGAAGTAGCTTTCTTCATACCGGTAGCCGCCCTGTGACTCAAACCAGTCGGAGTTGATGCAGTCATAATTGGAAAGCATCTCCACACGGACAGGGATGTCATCCGTATTCTTTATCAGCTCCGCAAGGACATCCGAATCGTTGCGACCGTATATCTCATCGCGTATTTCATCTTCGTGCTCTTCAAAGAAAGCTTCCACCGTCTTTTCATCAACATGGAAGCATGCGGTACATTCCGTCTTCAGTCTTGTGATGATTTCACGAACTGCTTCCCATTCGCTATCTCTGTACCATTCATCTGCTTTTTCCCACAATTTTTCTTGGCTTTTACTTGCAAGGCATTCATGAATCAGGTCGAGATGATTGTCAAGGTTGTCATTGTAGTCCGTCCACACCAGTGTGTAGGATTCGTCCATGAGGGACTTGACGAGTTCCATTGTCAGTCTTTTCTGTTCTTTCATTTTCGTTACCTGTGTACGGCAGGATTCTGTTTCCCGTACATGTGGTTATAAATGCAGAGAGCGACCTTGCGGCCGCTCCCTTGCTATCCGTTTTCTTTCATGAATTTTTCGTATTTCTCTTTTTCCATTTCTGTTTCTCCGCTGAAATGGAAATATGCCGTATACCCATATCCCGTTACAGGCTCACCTCCGTACTTGCGCAGTGCCGTATCTATTTCCCAATCTGTATCACCTATACCGAGCGGGATGTACGTGTGCTTGAGCAGAGCACCGGCCAGTTTCAGCGCCGCATCCTTCTTTCCCTCATGGCGTAGGCTCTCGAATGCAGCCATTGCGATTTCCCTGTTGGGTATTCTGAATATCGTTTCCATGTTGTCCTCCTTTCAGTTTAAGAATTCCGTTTCTTTCCCGTTGTCTTTTGCGGCCAGGACACCGAAGGGCAAGTCCAGTATCCTGTGGCTGAAACACATCGTGGAGTTGTAGTCCGTACGTTGCCAGAGCGTAAAGCGGTCTTCGGCGAACGACCACCTGAAATAACCTGACAGGGAGCCGAACCGGGGGTTGACGTTCCTTCTGATGAGGAAACGGTTTACATCCACGATATGTCCTGCCGTCAGTATGATGTTCAGAATCTCGACGAATGCCAGCTGTGAGTACGGGTCAATGGGCATGACAGGTCCTTTAAAGTTGATTTCCATATTTTTTCCATTTAATTGTAATTATCATCAAATATCTCGTAACGGAAGGGAAGCATGTCGCAATAGCTGCTTGATATGCCTGTATATATCAGCGTATCTTCTGCCAAGTCAGCAGTGTCCTCTTCCTTCTCGGCAACGGCATCTCCGTACAGATCATGATAGTGCGAGACAATCATGTGCGGATCATCCGTACTGATGTCATAGCCGTAATTCCTGCTCCAGTCCATGAAGAATTCGGTTTCTTCCTCTTCGAGCCTTTCAAGGGCATCCCTGATTTCGAAGAAGTTTGGGCAGAGCCATTCACGACTGACCAGTATGTCAGGGATATTCTCCCATTTGGGATACCGGTATTGCGGTTCTTCCTCTCCGGGGAACAGGTCTGAGCAGGCACACAGGAATTCGCCCATGTCACTGTAGTCAGACATGTGCAGCCAGTAGTCCCTGTAATTCTTTATGTCAATGAGATGCTGTGTTGTCACGGCAATCTCTGCATTGTTTAGATTCATATCCTTTTCATTATTATGTATGCGAATGCCGGGGATTCCATTCCACCGACTTCGAGAAGGTGCCGTGTCCCGGCTGTGCAGGGTTTTTCGGGAAAATACCGCAGCCTTGGCGAGGATGATTTTCCCGAAAACCGCTTGCGGCATGACCTTGCACGGCCAAGGAGGACACGGACTACCTTTGTCGGTGGGAATGGAACTCCCGGTTCTTTTCATACGGTTCATATTCAGTTTGCTATTCGCTGGCTTCCCCAGCTGATGTGTATTTTGCCTTCACGGTCCTGCGTGCGGACAAGCAGGCTGTCGATGACGGACATCGTAATGTCGAACTCCTCGAATATCTCGGACTGTTCCTTGACTTCTCCTGTCTTGATAAACTCGTTCAGCCGTTCCTTGGTCAGTACCAGTGCCATCAGGTTCTGTTCGACCGAGTCCTCATAGGTGACATAATGAACGTCCTTCATTTCTTTGGAATCGAGGCGGATGAACCGGAAGTAGAACTGTTCCATGCGGGGAATGTTCCATTGCAGGGATTCCAGTATCACCTGATTGCAGGCAGGTATGTTCACCGAGCTGCTCAGGCTTTGCTGTGTGCATATCAGTATGCCGTTGATGGTGGAATCAAATTCCGTTACGATGTTTTGCCTCCTTTTGAATGCCACGTCTCCCTTGACCACGAATACCGGGCGGTCGGGAAAGCATTTGCGGAGATGGTTCTCGTAAAGGTCAAATGCGGCTATCGATGTACAGCCGACAGCCACTTTCCCGGGTATCTTCCGCACCAGTTTCTCTATGTACTTTGTCTTGTTCGGAATCCCGTCACCGGAGTAACCCTCTATCAGGTGTGGAACAGAACAGGCCTTGATGAGCAGTTTGATCTGCCGCATGAGCCGGAGTCCGGCATCCTTCTTCGCATCACCCGTACTGTTGTAATACAGCTCACAGATACGGCAGAATTCCTCGATGATGACACGGTAAACCTCACGCTCTCCATCCGACGGACTGACGGTATGGGTCTGTATCTTGTATTTTTCTCCTGCGAAATCCCTGAACTTGCGTGTGATGACCGTCTTGCCGATAAGTTCCGACAATTCCTCCTTGTTATAGACATCCTGGTTCTGCTTCTCGATGCCGAATACGGTGGCTTTTCCGGGACAGTGGCAGGCACGGAAGAGGACGTGCCCCCTGAAGGCCGGGAATGGAGTCCCGTAATCCGTATTGTTCTCTTCCTCTATCTCACGTTCCTTGTTTTCGTGATAGACCTGCGGGCTCCAGCACACCATGTTCACCGAATTGTTGTAAAGCAGCTCGAACTGGCTGTACAGTTCCGCTATGTTGTTGCGCGTGGTCGTTCCGGTGTCAAGAATCTTATACTTGAGCCTTCTGAATATGCACAGGATGTTTCTTGTGCGCTGTGAAGTCGGATTCGTGATTTCGTCCGACTCGTCGAAAACAAGACACAGTTTCCGGGAAGTTTGTTTCACGTAGCGCACCAGACCTCTTCTCAGTTTGCCGAGCATGGAGGTTGAAACGACGAGGAACATGCCTTCGGGTACGTTTGTAAGGTCGCTCTCTGCCCGGATGACACGGAACCGTTCCCTGTTTACCGACAGGAACGGAATCCAGGTCATGTTGGTGGCAATGGCCGGTGCAAGGATGATGGCATTCCTTACTTTTCGGAATTTGAGCAGGAATCTGGCCCGGTAATAGACAGCCGCGGTTTTGCCCGATCCCTGCTGCCAGTTCAGCAGGGCATAACGTTTTTGAAGTACAAGGTTCAGGTCATGCTTTTGCAGGGCTGTGAATTCACATGCCTCGCCGTCCTTGTTGATGAATGTGCTCCGGTCCAGATATTCCTTCAGATTGACGTCTTCTTCCATATCCGCAAACCGGAGGTTCTGCATCTCATACTGTTTCTGTTTCCGGCGTATCAGTTTCTCCGCCGCACGGATCTGAAGCCTGTTACTTTCCGTTACGGTTTCCGGTACCGGAAGTTCAGCCCTTCCGAGAATGAGATCGTTGATGCTTGCAGCCTTGTGTGTGACTTTGTCAAGCAGACGGGGTGCGTATGGTTTGAGTTTGAAACCGTAGGAGGTCTTCACCAGTGCCACTTCCTTGCGGGGTACTGAATGCTGGGAAGTAATGTACTTGCGGATGATTCCGAGTACCTTGCCTGTGGTCAGTTTTTTACGTTCCCACTCCTTGACCTGCTGGTTCGTGGCATTTTCCGGTGGTTTTTGGTTGCGGAACTTGGATACAAGTGCCTCTGCCTTCTCAATGTGCCTGTTCAGTACGGCATGGGCTTTCAGCTCATACATATACTTGGAGAGCCTGTATTCGAACGCTTCCAGTTCCTCGCGGTCTATCCGGTTGGTTTCCCGCATGAGGTCAATCCGGATTCTCTGCTTCATCGCCCTTGTCTTCCTGACGCGGTCTTTCAACTTTTCCATCGGAATGAACTCGTCCGCATTGTAGGGTTGCATTTCGATGTGGCGTGACCTGCGCAGGAATACCATGACTTTCGTGCTGAAGTTATGTACTCCCATGGAATCGAAAGCATCCGGATTCAGTTTGGTCTGGCCGACAAAGGAAAAACAGCTGTTGATATTGGCAACACGTGTCTTCTCCCAAAATTCATTCTGCATGAATGACACGGGTACGATGACCATCAGGAATCCTGCCGGATTGAGCACGTCGTATGCTTTATCCATATAATATTCCTGTGAAAGTTTACAGTCAAATTTCAGGTTGAATGGCGGGTTGCCGATGATTACGTCAAAACGTTGTTCCGGGCGGTACTGCTGTATGTCGCATTTTTCGATATGGGCTTCCGGATAGAGGTGTCTCGCAACGGTTACAGCCCTGCCGTCTATGTCAAAGCCGTAGGTGTTATGCAGGTTCGGCAGGTGGTTGAAGAAGTTGCCCATTCCACAACACATATCAAGCACCATTTCCGAAGAGGTCGGGGAAAGAACCTCCACCATGCTCCGGCATAGCTCATGAGGGGTGAAAAACTGGCCCATTTCGAATTCTTTCTTGGCTTCCGCATATCTGTGATAGCTGGAAAAATCTGCCTGCTTGAAATTGTGCAGTCCTCCGATACCTGTGTAGCAGTTGTAGATGCTCTCCTTCGGAATGAGGTCCTTGCCGGAATCGATGGCGAAAAGGATTTTCTCGTTCACCTCGGCACGCTTGTCCCGGGGAATCTGTTGGGGTATGATGGCATACATGCTTTTACTTTTTGATGGTTAAAAACGGAAACACCCCGCAAGGAAGCCTTACGGGGTGCAGGATTAAACTTTTCATGAATCAATCTTCATTGAGCGTGATTTCGTCCAGACGGAGCCGTCTGTAACAGTTTTCGGCAGCTGGACTGTCCTTGAACCGTATGTCGATGCGTCCGTTCTTGTAGAATTTGATTTGCCGGGCATTGTCCGTGGTGAGACTGTACCACTGTGTGATGTCCACGTTCCGCTCATCAAGTCCGATAACTGTTCCGGTTGAGCCGTTTATCAGGTTATCCGAACCGTAGGCTATACCTTCACAGAAGATGTTCACCTTGTTTCTACAGTCGTATGAGAATTCGTATTCACCATGATATTCCAGATGGATGCTGTCCCAATATACGATATCAGGAAATGTTATCTTGTCTTTTTTCAGCTCGGGTTTGACCTTGCTCCAACGGGAGGGTCGTACCGTTTTCAGGAAACGGGCCAGCAGTTCCTCCTCGGCAGTTTCCCGGAAACTCTTTCCGCCCAGATGTTCGATGACAGAATCCACATAGGTCTGGTAGACCGGTCTGAATCCCATAGGCAATGTCTGTCCGTCAATTTTCGGGACAGGGACATCCACATTGTAGGTCTTGTTGAAATAGGAAATGATGCGGTTGGCAAAGTTCGCATTGGCATTGTGGCTCTTGTCCACAAGGTCGTTAATGAGATTGAACGGTTTGAACTCATTGTGCGAATAATCATCCTGCCCGTTGTGGAAATAAAAGTCGCGGATGGAGACTTTGCCGTTGTCCTCGTACTTGAACCGTCTTTCTTTCCGGTACTGTTCCGCATCCTCCTTGAAGATGGCGTACCACTTTTCTATCTGGTTGAGTGTCTTGTACAGAAGATCCTGCTGTGACTGGCAATAGAGCCTGTCCTGTTCGGTAATCTTTTCCTCGTTTCTTACTTGTACGCTCAGGATGCCGGAAAGCAGGTCGGGAGCGTTACCGGCCTTGATTGATGTTGTTGTCTGCATATCGGTTGTAATTTAAGATGTTAGAAATTTTGCGGCTTGATCCGGTAGAAGTACGTGATGTGCTGTTCCATGTCCTTGACTATCTTGACTTGTTCAGGATAGAAATTGAGTCTCCGTTCAACAGCCGGTTCATCAATTCTATTCCATTCGTCTTGCGTGATAAAACGGTTTTCATGACGGAAGCACCATACCACAATTTGATTTGCCCAGTTTCCCTTGAACACCGTTCCTTCATAGTCTTCCAGGAACTGTCTGAAATCGGTTTCATCCCGGAAAGCGATATCGAAGCTTTGATAAAGGTTGCCTTCTTCCGTATCCATTCTTTTATTCAGGTAAAACTTCCGGTAGGTCTCGGTAGTGTAATTGCCATACGTTGGATTTGGTTCGGCATAGAACCATAGCGGCACTCTGGCAAGAAATGTGACCGAACCGTTGGCACATGCTCCACAGCTTCCCCAATCCTTGAAAGCACCTTCCGTCCATTTCAGGAATTTCATGTCCTTCGGGTTTACACGGTGAAATGCTCCACCGCTGACACTCAGACGGATGCTTCCGTCCTCCTTCAATACAAAAGGCACATAGGGCCGTTCGCATACGGACAGGCGTTCTTCATCCCTGTGAATGTGATCGATTAGGGCATGTCCGTAATAATCTCCATACTCGGTGACATATACCACTCTGTCACCGACTTGCGGTGTGATTTCCGAGCGTGTCCGTTCGATGAGTTGCACGTAATTGTTGGCCATATCCACATCATCCTGCGTAAGCCAATGTTCACGGTCGTATGAAACATTCAATTCTCTGAGTGTTTCGATACTGTACTTGTCTTTTGCCATCTGTTGTAACATAACAATCAATATTTGTTAGTCCGGCATTTCGGGGCCGGAGTTCCCATAACTACAGGCTTTAAAAGGTCGTGTTCCGTACATGCAAGGCTTCGGGAAAAAATACCGCAAGCCCTTCGGGCGAGGATGATTTTTTCCACGAACCCGAAGGGCTTGGCCTTGCTTGGACGAGTAGAACACGAGTTACCTTTGCCTGTGGTTATGGGGACTCGGCTACTGAATATTTATTTTTTTCAATCTTATCCGATAAGATTGAAGTCATTTATTATGTCCTTTAAAATAGAAATGTTATCTTTGTAATCGAATTAAAGAGTTATTTGAAAGCATGAGAAATATGGCAGTTCTACACAGTCCAGCTTTTTCTTATCCGTTGCCCGTTCTCGTGCGAGTTTTATTCAATCTGTTGATATTCAAAGGGAAAATACTTTATTACAACAAATATAATTATATTCTTTCAAAAGATTTGCCTGTAGAATGTGGAATCAACCGGGCTTTGATACGCTCTCTTACGACTCCGGGAACAGTTCGTATAACAGCCAAGGCTGATGGATTGCAATCTGCCGAAATCAGTTTTTCTTCCGCACCGGTTGAAGTGAAGAATGGCTTGAGTAACTATATTCCGGGAGATGAACTGGAGGGCAGGCTGACCCGTGGAGAAACTCCGTTGACTCCTTCTTACAAAGATACGAAAGTCGATGTGAATATCTTATCGGCGGTTGCCGGAGCCAACCAGGATGAAGCGATAAAAAGTTTCGATGATAATGAATTGAGTGAATGGAAGAATGATGGCAGGTTGAACAGTGCATGGATAACTTATAGTTTGGAACGTGCGGCCCGTGTGGATGAAATTTGCATGAAACTTACCGGTTGGCGTTTGCGTAGCTATCCTTTGGAAATATATGCAGGTGATGAACTGATTTGGAGTGGTGAGACTGAAAAGAGTTTGGGATATATCCACCTGAATGTAAAACCTGTATTGACAAATGAGATAACCATTCGTTTGAAAGGTGCCAGCAAGGAAGGTGACGGTTTCGGACAAATTGTAGAAGTTGCTGCCCCTGCTGCGGGTGAGTTGGATTTGTTTAAGGCAAAAAATGGCGATAAAACCAATCACGAGTTACGCATTGTTGAAATTGAGTTTAAAGAGAATTTGTGGCAATAGAGATGTGGATATTTTTTAGAGGTAAAGATTGATAGACAGGAGTTTCTTTTTTAAGTAGATAGGCGGGGAAACTCCCCGCTTGTATTAAGGTTTTATAAATTGTTAGATGAAACATTGGGTTATGATGAATATGCTTCTGCTTGTCGGAAGCATATTCGCTTTCTCCCAACCTTATAGTGGAGAAAAGCTTTCAAGAGGATTGATTGGAATTCCTACAGAGGAAGGAATGTATTTTAGCTGGCGCATGACCTTGGAGGATGCAGCCGGATTACAATTTGATTTATACCGTAGTTCCAATGGAGGTGCGGAGGTAAAGTTAAATAAAGAACCAATAGATCGGACTTCCGATTTTTTAGATCGCACGGTTGATTACACGGTGGATAATCGTTGGACTTTAAAAGCAACTACCGGGGAAGTTGCTACCTGGACTCGTCTGAAGGGAGAGGAACGGAATCCTTATTTAAGTATTCCTATTTGTAAACCGGAAGACGGAGAAATAGCAGGTGAGCCATTTACTTATACAGCTAATGATTGTAGCGTGGGCGATCTGGATGGTGATGGAGAGTATGAGATTATTTTAAAATGGTCTCCTTCTAATTCAAAGCGACCGCCACAGCGGGGCTTTACCGGTAATACCTATTTGGATGCATATAAAATGGATGGAACCAGGTTGTGGCGTATTGATTTGGGGCCGAATGTACGTTCCGGAGCAGCCACGACTAATTTTCTGGTCTTTGATTTTGATGGAGATGGATGTGCGGAAATTTGTTGTAAAACGGGAGATGGTACTGTCGATGGACTGGGACATCGGATAGGAGATGCCCAAGTCGACTGGAGGACATGGGATAAAAAGAGTCCTACGTATGGTAAGATAGTAAATGGTCCGGAATATCTCACGGTTTTTGAAGGACGTACCGGAAAAGAACTGGATTCGAAAGAATATATTCCAACCCGTTATCCTTTGGATGGTTGGGGAGGTGTAGGTGGCAATTGTGGTAATGACAATACTGGTGGTCGTTCAGACCGTTTTACAGCCGGAGTAGCTTTTCTGGATGGAAAAACGCCTTCACCTGTCATGGTAAGAGGATGGTACGGACGGACGGTGGTAGCTGCATGGACTTTTACAAACGGGGCATTGAAACATACATGGACTTTTGATAGCGCGGCACCGGGTTGGGAGACCTATTCGGGTATGGGAAATCATAGTGTGACCGTAGCGGATTTTGATGGTGATGGTTGTGACGAAATCTGTGTGGGGGCTATGACTGTAGACCATGACGGTAAAGGACTGTTTACTACGGGCTTGCGTCACGGGGATGCCTTGCATGCCGGACGTTTTATTCCTTCCCGTCAAGGTATGCAGGTTTTTGGCGTGCATGAAAATGAAGGCGATAATGAAATTGTAAAGCGTACTCCTGCCGTAGCTATGTTTGATGGAGCGACCGGAGAAATTATCTGGCAGGATGGCTTGGGACAAGATGCCGGCCGTGGAGTAGCTGCCGATATCGATCCGCGTTATGATGGAGCAGAGTGTTGGTGCAATATAGGAGGTTTGAGAAGAGGGGACACCGGAGAAATAATCTGTAATAGAAAGCCTGATTCCTGCAATTTTACCATTTATTGGGACGCCGATCCTTTGGCGGAACTACTGGATCATGTTTCCATCAGTAAATGGAATTGGAATGCGGAAAGTACGGATTTATTATTGAAAGCCGAGGGAGTTGTTTCCAATAATGGAACAAAAGGTAATCCGTGTTTGTCGGGTGATATTTTAGGAGATTGGCGGGAAGAGGTTATTTGGGCCTCCGAAGACCAGACGGAATTACGTATTTATTCTACTACCATACCGGCTGTGGACAGACGTGCCACATGGATGAATGACCGTCAGTACAGGTTGGCGATAGCTTGGCAGAATGTAGCGTATAACCAACCGCCGCACCCTAGTTTCTAGCCTTGTCGCTACTCTGATTAGGATATATGTACTATTGGTTGAACGAATAAACAGGAAAATGAATGAATTTCTATTCTCCGGTTTGTTCGTTCATCTTATTTTTGTGAGAAATTTGAAATGCAATAAAAGAAAAACACTATAAATGTCATGAAAGGAAACAAACTTTGTTTATGCTTTTTGTTAGCTGCCGGAGTAGGATTGGGAGCACATGCTCAAAATAAAATAGCTGCTCCGATGAAGGATGTGAATCAAGTCGTTGATAATACACTTGATAGTTTGAATGTGGCGCGTTCCGCCCGTCCTGTTTCAGGTTCCAGCCGGAAAGGGGATAATCCGGTGTTGTTCCTTGTTGGAAATTCAACGATGCGTACCGGTACGTTGGGCAATGGAAATAACGGTCAATGGGGATGGGGATATTTTGAACACGAGTATTTTGATGAAAATAAGATAACCGTTGAAAATCATGCATTGGGAGGAACCAGCAGCCGTACTTTTTATAACCGGTTATGGCCTGATGTCTTGAAAGGAGTTCGTAAAGGTGACTGGGTTATCATAGAATTGGGACATAATGACAATGGTCCGTACGATAGTGGCCGTGCCCGTGCCTCTATTCCGGGAATTGGCAAAGACAGTCTGAATGTGACTATTAAAGAGACAGGAGCAAAAGAGACCGTATATACGTATGGGGAATATATGCGTCGTTTTATTCATGATGTGAAGAAAAAAGGCGCTCATCCTATTTTGATGTCCCTGACTCCTCGCAACGCTTGGGAAGATGCAGACAGCACTATTATTACCCGGGTAAATCAGACATTTGGATTATGGGCGAAGCAGGTAGCTAAAAAAGCGAGAGTTCCTTTTATAGATCTGAATGATATCTCGGCGCGCAAATTTGAGAAATTCGGCAAAGAAAAAGTAAAGTATATGTTCTATCTGGACCGCATTCACACAAGTGCTTTTGGCGCACGTGTCAATGCAGAATCAGCAGCCGAAGGAATCCGTAATTATAAAGGGTTGGAACTGGCGCGTTATTTGAAACCGGTAGAAAAAGATACGGTTACGGGGGCTACCCGTAAAAAGGGGAATCCTGTATTGTTTACGGTGGGAGACAGTACTGTGAAAAATGCCGATAAAGATGAAAAGGGTATGTGGGGATGGGGAAGTGTGATTCACGAACTGTTTGACACGGAAAGGATCTCTGTAGAGAATCATGCGAAAGCGGGCCGCAGTGCGCGTACTTATTTAGATGAAGGGCGTTGGGATAAAATCTATCATGCACTTCAGCCGGGAGATTTTGTTTTGATACAATTCGGACATAATGATGCAGGTGACATAAACACAGGGAAAGCGCGTGCGGAATTACCCGGTTCAGGAAATGAAAGCAAGGTCTTCAAAATGGAGAAAACCGGCAGCTATCAAGTGGTTTATTCTTTCGGCTGGTATTTGCGTAAGTTTATTATGGATGTAAAAGAAAAGGGAGCTGTTCCTATTGTCCTGAGTCATACACCCCGCAATAAGTTTGATAATGGTGAGATAGAGCGCAATACCAGTTCTTTTGGTAAATGGACGCGTGAAGCGGCAGAAGCGGCCGGGGCTTATTTTATAGATTTGAATAAAATATCAGGAGACAAGCTCCAGGATATGGGATACAATCAAGGTTTGCGTGTAGTAGGAACGTATTTCAATCATGACCATACCCATACCTCTTTGAAAGGTGCCCGTATGAATGCCCGGAGTATTGCTGACGGGCTGAAAGCTACGGACTGTCCGTTAAAAGACTTTTTAAAGTAAATGAAAACAAAACAACATCGTATGAAAAATCTGTTTCTGTTTTTATTTCTATTAGTTGTCTTTACGTCAAAGGCACAGGATAATAGGGTTTCCGGTTTAAATTCCCGTCAGTTTACTAAATACTGGAAGGTTGAATCGGAATCGCCTGATTATAAAGTGACGTTTCAGGGAGATACCGCTGAGATAGTATCTCCCAAGGGATTGACTCTTTGGAGAAAAGAGAAAATGAGTGGAAAAGTGACCATTGAATATGATGCATGTGTGGTGGTGGAGTCGGATGGAGATCGTCTGAGTGATTTGAACTGCTTCTGGATGGCATCAGACCCTCAATATCCCGATAATTTATGGAAACGAGAAAAATGGCGTAGCGGTATATTCCTGAATTGTTATTCTTTACAGCTTTACTATTTGGGATATGGTGGCAATCATAACTCTACTACACGTTTCCGTCGTTATGATGGGGATGAGTCGGGTATTACAAATCCTAAAGCCCGTCCTGCTATTCTAAAGGAATATACGGATGCCGGACATTTGCTGAAACCGAATCATTGGTATCACATCAAGATTACCAACGAGAACAATAGGGTCAGTTATTACATAGACGGTGAGCGCTTGGTGGACTTCAGGGATGCTGAACCGTTACGGGAAGGCTGGTTTGGTTTTCGTACCACTTTGTCGCGTACTCGTATTACAAATTTCAGTTATGAATGCTCATCGCAAGAGGCGACTGCTGTTCCTTTGCAATGGATTGGTGAGACTCCCCGTCAGGATAAGGCCGTAAGTTTCGGAGTGCCTTTTGATAAAGGGGAAGTTTTTCCGGAAAACAAGCTACGGCTATCTGCAGAGAGTGGTGAGGATATTCCTATTGATACCTGGACTTTGGCTTATTGGCCGGATGGTTCTGTAAAGTGGGGAGGAATAGCTGGAGTTATTCCTGCCGGAACAGAAAAACTGACTCTGGAAAAGGCGGTAAAGAAATCTAAAGCGAAATCCAAACTGCCGGATACAGATAAAAAGAAGTCCGTTTCTGTGGCAGAAACATCACAGGGTATTCATATCTCTACCGGAGTCATTTCAGCATATATACCTCGTCAAGGCGAATTTTTGATAGATAGTCTGTTATATAAAGGTGTGAAAGTAGGAGAAAAGGCTAGGCTTATCTGCCATACGCAAAGCGAACCGGTACTTGAAAGTACTTCTCAAGTTTCTTTCACTAATTATATAGGAGAACTGAAATCTGTAACTGTAGAGCGTGCCGGTTCTGTGCGTGCGCTTGTTAAATTGGAAGGGGTACACAAAAGTCCGAAGGGTCGTGAGTGGTTGCCCTTTGTGGTACGGCTTTATTTTTATGGTGGCAGTGAGCAAGTGAAAATGGTGCATAGCTTTGTATATGACGGAGATCAGAACAAAGATTTCATTCGCGCCTTGGGAGTTCGTTTTGACGTTCCTATGCGTGAGGCTTTATACAATCGCCATGTAGCTTTCTCTTGTGCCGATGGTGGAGTCTGGAGCGAGCCCGTTCAGCCTTTGGTGGGACGACGCATACTTACATTGGGTAAAACCGGAAATGGAGAATCTTCGTTACAGCAACAGCAGATGGAAGGAAAACGCATTCCTCCTTATGAAGCTTTTGACGAAAAGAACCGTGCTTTGCTTGATCATTGGGCTTCTTGGGACAGTTATCGTCTGTCCCAACTGACAGCGGATGCATTTTCAATCCGTAAACGTGCCAATGACAATAATCCTTGGATAGGTACTTTTTCCGGTACACGTAGTGAGGGTTATGCCTTTGCCGGAGATATAACCGGAGGCATGGGGCTTGAGTTGCATGATTTCTGGCAGTCTTATCCGTCTTCTATTGAAATCTCGGATGCAAAAACTCCGGTGGCTGCTCTTACCGCATGGATATGGAGTCCGGATGCTGAACCGATGGACTTGCGCCATTATGATAATGTGGCCCATGACTTGAATGCCAGTTACGAAGATGTGCAAGAAGGAATGAGCACCCCTTACGGGATTGCCCGTACAACGACTCTTACCTTGATACCTCAGGGTGGTTATAGCGGAAAGAAAGCTTTTGCAGAACAAGCTAAACAACTTGCCGGACCGGGAGTGCTGATGCCTGTACCTGACTATTTGCATGCCAAGCAGGCGTTTGGTGTTTGGAGCCTTCCCGATCGTAGTACTCCTTTCCGTGCCCGGGTGGAAGACAGGCTGGATGCTTATATCAGCTTCTATCAAAAAGCGATAGAACAAAACAAATGGTATGGTTTCTGGAATTATGGGGATGTGATGCATGCATACGATCCTGTCCGCCATACCTGGCGTTATGATATCGGAGGTTTTGCATGGGATAACACGGAACTGGCTTCTAATATGTGGCTATGGTATAATTTCCTGCGTACCGGACGTGCTGATATCTGGCGCATGGCAGAAGCCATGACCCGTCATACGGCGGAAGTGGATGTATATCATATCGGTCCGAATGCAGGATTGGGTAGCCGGCACAACGTCAGTCATTGGGGGTGTGGAGCTAAAGAAGCACGGATCAGTCAGGCTGCCTGGAATCGTTTCTACTATTATCTTACTACGGACGACCGATGCGGTGATTTAATGACCGAAGTAAAAGATGCCGATCAGAAATTGTACACGCTGGACCCCATGCGTCTGGCGCAACCTCGCAGTCAGTATCCTTGTACGGCACCTGCACGTCTCCGCATCGGTCCCGACTGGTTGGCATACGCCGGAAACTGGATGACTGAATGGGAACGTACCGGCAATACGGTTTACCGTGACAAAATTATAGCCGGGATGAAAAGTATTGTGGCACTGCCCAACCGTATCTTTACAGGTCCGTTGGCTTTAGGTTATGATCCGGCTACAGGGATTATTACCAGCGAATGTGATCCCAAGTTAGAAAGTACAAATCATTTGATGACCATCATGGGAGGTTTTGAAGTCATGAATGAAATGATCCGTATGGTTGATTATCCCGAATGGAATGAGGCATGGCTTGATCTTGCCGCCCGTTATAAGCAGAAAGCATGGGAGTTAAGGAAGAATCGTTTCCGTATATCCCGTTTGTTGGGATATGCAGCCTATCATACCCGTAATGCAAAAATGGCGGAAGAGGCTTGGACAGATTTGTTTTCCCGCTTGGAACATACTCCGGCTCCACCTTTCCGTATAGAAACTGTTCTTCCGCCGGAAGTTCCCGCTCCTTTGGATGAATGTACAAGTATCAGTACCAATGATGCCGCCCTTTGGAGTCTGGATGCCATTTATATGCAGGAAGTGATTCCCGTGGATGATATGAGATAGGATATTTTCGTATCTGTTTGATGATATCATTATATAGCTTATCATCCTGAACATGAGTGAAGAATCTGTTTACAACAACTCTTTTATTGTTTACAGATTCTTCACTGATATTCAAAATAATAGAAATGACAGAATCATTATTCAACAATCCATTTTTCAATATTCCGTGTTTCAGCACTGAAGTTCACTCCTATTTTAAACAGTCTTCGTCCGTCTGTTTCAAAAGGAAGTGCGTAATGCTTGTCGTTAATCTGCTGTAAGGCTTCTTCCGCTGTTCCGTTCAGTTTAAACTCCATTATATAGATAAACTTGTCTGTCTGCAAAACGAGGTCTATGCGGCCCCTGCTGGTGTGATACTCCACTTTGACATAGAAACCTACCAGCTTAAAGATGATGAAAAGTACATTCTCGTAATGCAGTTCCTGTTCACGGATAATCTCGTATGTAGTGTCTGCAAAGAAGCTTTGCAGGCGTTGGAAGAAAGAATTGTAGTCGCCGGAACGTATTTCACGGACAAACTTTTATATCTCAAATGGAGATTCAACGTTGTTCATGCTGGTATAATAAGGTACAAGAAACTGTATGAACCCTTCTTCCACTTCTTTGTTTGGAAAGCCCAAATGATAGATACCGAACTCTTCATCATATCCTTTTATAGTAAGATATCCACTTTGATAGATAACAGGAATGGGACTGGTTGACTCCGAATCAATGCTGTTCAACACTTGGGCATTGGTCTCTTCGTGTGCCATCCGTTCCAGATTGTAATGATGTCTTTTTAGCAGTTCCACCAAGTAAGTAGGAGTCCCCGTCTCGAACCAGTAACTGCCAAATTCCTTGCGCTTGAAAGCATTGAGCAGACTGAACGGATTATACATGCCGATGGAGTTGTGGGTGAAGTGATAGCCATCATAATATTGTCTTAGTTTTTCGCAGAAGCTGTCATAAGTCATCTTTTGTACATCTGCAAATTCATGAAGTTCGGTTTCCAAATTCTTATGAATTTCTTTTTCGCTGATGCCACATAATTCTATATATTCATTCCACATCGAAATATCATCCAGGTTATTCAGATCACTGAATACACTTACTTTTCCAAACTTAGTTACTCCTGTCAGCATGGCGAATTTGATGCAGCCATCCTTGCTTTTCAATGCTCCGTAGAATGCTTTAAGTGTTTCGCGAAAACTATTTTGCAATTCTTTATTGCCGATGGCTTGCAACATGGGCTTGTCATATTCGTCTACCAGAATCACTACACGTTGGCCTGTTTGTTCATAAGCGCGCTGAATGGTGCCTTCAAAACGCATGGACAAGGAATCTTCGGCAGGCTCGTTTCCATATAGCTTTTCCCAGGTTACCAATGTACGGTTCAGTTTGCTTTCCAAACTTTGCGGACTATCATATTTCTGTGTATTCAGGTCAATGTGCAGTATGGGATATTTTGTCCAGTCCTTTTCCAGTTTTTCCATAGCCAGTCCTTGAAAAAGTTCCTTTTTCCCTTGGAAATAAGCTTCCAGAGTGGAGATAAGCAGGCTTTTTCCGAAGCGGCGTGGGCGGCTCAGGAAATAATAGCGTCCGGATTTCACCAATTGATAAATCAATGCTGTTTTATCAATATAGAAATAGCCATCCAGGCGGAGACTTTCAAAATTCTGTATACCGATAGGATAAATCTTATTGCCCATACTTTTTTGTTTTTAAATGATAACATACAAAGTTACTGATTTCCTTTTTATTTCCTGTATTTTCAGCGAATTCTTTTGGAATAATGTTTTGTTTTTAAGTAGGTATGTCACAGAGGGGAATACAGAAACTTTTCATCTTTTGTTCTCTCCTAAAAGGATTTTATGATCTTTTGTTTCTTAATTTATGTCGATGGTTGATGTGGATAAAGTATAATTTATGAGATACCTTATTAGAAATAATCAGTAACAGGCAAAAATGGGTTCATCTGAAGAAATTTATTGGAACATGGCAAAAAATAATAGAAAGTTGGATGCGAAAATGCCCTCATGCCCTCATTTTTTGCCATAACTTATTTATAATGAACTGCTTATTAGTGGTGGTAGCATCGGTGTTAGTGAGGGCATTGCCCTCACTAACACCGATGCTTAAAAATAAATTATTCAGACTTTATCGCATGATACAAAGTACTTTTATTGCTGGCTTTTGGGGGAATGCTCAGCTTGCAGAGAATGCGTCTGGAATAATTTATATTGTTGATTTATAGTTCTTTTTATGCGTATGTCCTTTCGGGTAATTGAAAATCTTCATGAGCGGTCTCCCTTCTTCCTTCTTCTCTGAAGTAGCAGAAGAAAAGTGATATTTGAAAAACTGCTCCAAAGGCAAAATTTGCTCAAATTCGGTGTTGTTTTGCCACAATACCCTACTCTTTTTCATCATTCACCCCCTAACGTTCGTTCTTATAAAGCAGCTGCATGGCTTGTGAATCGAGTTGGTGGTAGTCTATGTGTGCATATTTCCCTGTCTCTTATTTCTTTTCTTTCTTTTCTTTTCCTACTTTTTATATGTTTGTAATTGCTTATCTACCTAGGTGGTTAAGTATAACCACAAGAGTGGTTAAAGTTAATCACAAAGGTGACTAGACTTAATCACGTCCGTGGTTATGGCGGATGCATTATGTTTTTTACTATATTATTC
>OGUP01000733.1_pt1 | contig 20444 bp, 20 predicted proteins | sample 1553661 | NCBI WGS metagenome assembly OGUP01 (sample SAMEA2580026, study PRJEB22360) | human gut metagenome | biome: human gut; feature: human-associated habitat; material: faeces | place: Denmark | collected 2008/2010
GATAATTTTATTATACTATTTTCAGACAGGGGAGGCAATCCTGAACTGTACCGCAAAAGATACCGGGGAAAGGCTGTTCAGACCGGTGTTTTTATGATATGCTGAAATAACAGACTGCTATTCATACGAAGAATTTCTGGGGAAATGCATGCCGCGCATGAACCGTAACTTCTGTTATTGACAAAATCGAACAAATGTTTTATGATAATGCCAGAACATCCGTTCTTGTGTAGAAGGAGACAGCATGGAAAGAGAAGAAAAATTAAATGTTCAAAAGCTTGAAAATTATTTCGATGATGTTTTGCCAATTATTCAGACTAACTTTTTTGTTTCGTTAATAGAGGGAAGAGTTAACGAAAGTGAATATGAGAAATTTTTGCAGGCATACAAGATAGATTTAAATGGACCGTATTTTTGTTGTGCAGTTTTTCACACTTCAGAAAATAATGTTCCGGAAGAAATGTCGCCATTATTATTATCTATGTCGGTTGAGAGAGAGATAAAAGCAAGAATAGTGGGAAAATTCAAGTGTAGGGAATTTATATATTTAGGAAATACAGTTCTTATTATAGAATTGAAATCAAAAGAAGAGACAGTAGAACTTACTGATGTTTGTGATAAATTCTGTAAGTGGGTTAACAGAGTAATTGGAGCAGTAGTAACTGCAGGAATAGGTATGGTATGTGATAACATATCAAATATTAATAATTCGTATGATGGGGCAAGGGAAGCCGTATCATACAGAGTATTATATGGAACAAAGAGAGCCATAAATATTGATGAAATCACACCAAACAAACAAAATATGGGATTACAGTCAGAAGAAACAAAGATGCATGAATTATTTAAGGCCATTTATCTGGGAAACGAACAGGAAATAGAGGCTGCAACAAACAGGGAAGTTGACAGAATACATGGTAATTCCAATACGGTTAGCCAATATAAGTTATATACAATGGAAATGGTAGGAGCATTCTACAGATTTTGCGAAAATAATTTTATTGACTTTAACGATTTTCTGGGTGAAATGAGCAACCCTTATGAAAAGGTGCCCAAAATGGATGAAATCACACTAAAAAAATGGATTGTGCAAGTTTCCACAGAAATGGGAAAACAATTAAAGAGTGTCCGAAACAGTAAATCACGAAGACTGATAAATGACGCAAAAAATATCGTTGCAAACAGATATATGGAAGAAGATTTATCCTTGGATAAGGTTTGCTCAATAATGGGAGTGTCTAATTCATACTTTTCTTCTATATTTAAGAAGGAAACAGGAATTTCTTTTGTATCTTATTTAACAGATTATAGAATGGATATAGCAGCAAAGTTAATTTTAGATACAAATGAGAAAAGCTACAAGATTGGTGAAATGGTTGGATATATGGACGCAAACTATTTTAGTTATGTATTCAAAAAGAAATTTGGAATTTCACCATCTAAATATCGAAATGCAAAATTAAAATCATAAATATATGCAGGGATGGAATATTGAAAAATAAAAGTAAAACAGGCGGGAAAAATCTTAATAGAGGAAGAAGAAAATGGTTTCACAAAGGGGAATTTATAGGTCTTGATATACAGTCAGTAATAATGACTGTTTTAACTATGCTTACAATTGCAGTTACTGTAGTTATGGGCTTGTTAATTTATAACAGATTTAAGATGTCAGTTAAAGAAACAAATATATCAAGCACTGAGGGCATAGTAGACAGCGTAGTAGAAAAAATGAATTCCGATTTGTACAATATAAGACAGATTTCAAATGCAGCGAACTATAACATTATTCAACAATACGACGTTTCGAGTCAGGAATTTAATAACCAGTTTAGCCTTCTTTACGAAACAAATTCTGACAAAATACAAAGCCTGGTTTTGTACAACAATGAAGGAAAACTTATGGCATCAGAACCAATTTCTTCAGAGAAAAAGAACGTAGAAATTAAAAAACAGGATTGGTTTTATAATGCAAAGAAAGAAATAGAGAACATTCATTTCTCAAAACCTCATTTGCAAAATATATTTATGGATGGAACATACAAGTATAATTGGGTTATTTCTCTTAGCCGTTCAGTTGACATAAATGATGGAGATGAGCCAATAAGTGGAATATTATTAGTAGATATGAAATATTCAATTATTGAAGAAACCTTTGAAAGAATTAATGGTAATTCCAACGGTGTATATTATTATTTGTGTGATGGTAATGGAGATATAATTTATCATCCAAGAAAGGTTGAAATTGACAGAAACAAGTTAACCGAAAGCAACAGGGAACTTGCTTCATATGAAGACGGAATATATGAACTTAAATTAAATGGAAGAAAAGCAAATTATGTTATAAGTAATATGGCATATACAGGTTGGAAAGTTGTGGGTGTTGTGCCGGAAAGCACGCAAATTATGAGCATGAACCAGTTTAGATATTATATTGTAATAACCATTATAATATTGCTGATGATGCTTCTTGTTGTAAATAGATTTATTTCAAAGAGAATTTCAAAGCCTATTAGAGAGTTAGATGAATCCGTTAAGGCTTATGAAGCAGGTGGCAAAAAAGAAATTTATGTTGGAGGTTCTTCAGAGATAAGACATCTGGGATATTCAGTTCAGAAATCATATGAACAGATTGAAGAATTGATGGACGAGATTATTAAGCAACAGACTCAAAGAAGAAAAAGTGAATTAGCAGCATTGCAAAGTCAGATAAATCCACACTTCTTATATAATACATTAGAATCCATTACATGGATGGTGGAAGCAAACAGAAACGCAGATGCAGTATTGATGATTTCGGAGCTTGCTAAGTTACTTAGAATAAGCTTATCAAAAGGAAAAACAATAATAAGAATTGCAGATGAAATACAACACAGTAAAAGTTATATGAGCATTCAAATGGTAAGATACAAAGAACGATTTGGAATAAAATTTGACATTGATGAAGAAATTAATGATTACTGTATTGTAAAACTGGTAATACAGCCCATATTAGAGAATGCAATTTATTATGGTGTAGGCGATATGGATGCTGATGAAGGCGGAATGATAACTGTTACAGGAAGAAAGATTGAAGAGGATATATACATATCTATAGAAGATAATGGAATGGGTATGAGAGAAGAAGTAGTGGAAAATATTCTTACAGATAACAGTAAAGTTCCAAAACATGGTTCAGGTGTAGGCGTAATAAATGTTCATAATAGAATACAGCTTATGTTTGGTGAAGAATATGGATTAAAAGTCGAAAGTGAAGCAGATGAGGGAACAAAAGTTACAATACATATACCGGCAATACCATTTAATAGTGAAAATCAAAGTAAAATGGAAGAGAAAAGTGTAGAAAGGAAGGGCAAAAATGAAAAAGAATAAAGTAATCTTTCTTGCTACAGAAATTATATTATGTGTTTTAGCACTTTTTTTCACTTTCAAAATGTTTGATCAAAATGAGACAGAAAAGAAAGTTGCAGTAATTGTACAAAATTCAGGTGATAAAAATTGGGATTCTTTCATAAAGGGATTAAAAGAATCAGCCAAAGTCAATAATATTCATTTGATTATATGTAATGCTGATGAAATCAACAACATAGATGATCAAAAAGAATTAATTAATGAGCAAATAGAAAAAGGAGTTGATGCTTTTATAATAAGTCCGGCTCCGGGAAGCAAAACAAAAACAGAAATGAAGACTATTTGTGGAGACAAGCCATTTATATTAGTAACTGAAGATGTTTATATGGGAGAAAATAAAAAATCTGAATACCCTGTAATAAAGCCTGATAATTACAAAATCGGCTATAGTCTTGGAAAAGAAATGGTTGGAAAATCCATAAAGAAAATAGGCATTGTACTAGGACAGGAAGAAAGAGAAGAAACAGCTGACAGATATAAAGGGTTTGAAGATGCAATAAAAGATAGTGGCATGAAAGTTGCGTGGAAATATAATGGCATAGAAAATAAAGACATTGTTAAAATTGTAAATCGCAGGAGTAAAGTTGATGCAATAGTAGTGTTAGATAACTATTCACTAGATGATTTGGGTGAAAACGTCAGAGAGGATTCGTATAATGGTGCGAAAATATATGGTGTTGGAACTAATGTTGAGTCCCTTGTCCTTGTGGATTATGGAAAAGTGGAATGTGTGATAATTCCTGACGGATATGAAATGGGATATAAAAGTGTTAAGGAGATAACTGAAAGACTAAACCATACTTTTTATGTGATGAAAAGTACTAATGTGGAACACAAAATAGTTTATAAAAAAGATTTATTTACTACTGATGTTGAAAGGTTTTTGTATTCATATGAATAAAAGAAAGAAAATTGTTGTATGTTTGATTTTAGGAATAATTCTAGTCTGCAATATTTGCGGTTGTCAAAGCAATAAAGAAGAGAAGAACAGCATACTTAGAGTAGGCATAGTGACTTATACACAGGATGATCCTTTTATAAATGCGTTAAAAGAACAGCTAAAAGGGAACTTAAAAACTATGGAAACGAAGGATATGAAGATAATGATCTCCGAAAGAAATGGAGACAATGACCAAAGGGATCAAAATGAAGCTGTTGAAGAGATGATTGATGCAGGATGTGATATAATGTGTATAAATTTAGTAGATAGAACAGAGCCTTCTAAGATTATAAAAATGGCAAGACAGAATAACATACCCGTTATTTTCTTTAACAGGGAACCGGTTAAAGAGGATTTGAAGCAATGGGATAAACTTTATTATGTAGGCTGTAATGCAGAACAGTCAGGTAAAATGCAGGGACAGATAGCAGCAAAATATATAAAAAAGAATAAAAAAGTTGATAAAAATTATGATGGAAAAATTCAATACGTATTATTGGAAGGTGAAGCGGGGCATCAGGATGCCATAAGTAGAACGGACTGTTCCGTAAAAACCATAATAGGCAAAGGTATAAAACTGGAAAAATTAAGTTATCAGTTTGCAGATTGGAATAGAGGACAGGCAGAAAACAAAACAAACCAATTAATTGAACAATATGGCGATAAGATAGAAATGATAATTTCCAACAATGATGAAATGGCATTAGGAGCATTGGAGGCATATAAAAAATCAAAATATGACAAGAAGCAGTGGCCGATTATTTTTGGAATTGACGGTTTGGATGATGCTTTAACAGCAATAAAGAATGGCGAAATGCAAGGAACGGTATACAATGACAAAGAAGATCAGGCATTAGAAATTTCACGATTAGTTGTAGATATTTATCAGGGCAATAGTATGAAAAATCATAATTTACAACTGGGAAAATATTATGTGTCTCAATACAAAAAAGTTGAAAAAAGCAGCATAGACAAATTCATAAAATAAAGGCGGGTCAATATATGTGGAATGAAAGGTTTAACAAAGAGTTTAAAGAAGAATCTAAGAAAGAGACAAATGAAAAGTCTAAAAACGAATTAAAAAAAGAACTTTTTGGAGAAGAGTTTTATGAAGAAATGGAACCGGAGAAAAGATTAGAAATTTTTCAAAAAAATATAGAGTCAGACAATAATAAAGAACTACGAGAATGCTTATGGACAGCAAGATATGGAAAAAGAAAGCCTAAAAAAGACTTATTCATAGGCTATCTTATGGAAATGAAATACATATCAGAAAGTGGTTCCACTGATGTAGGCGGAGCGAAAAGAAAACAGTTGTGCAAGATTATTAATAATTTGTGCATCGGCAACTATGAAATTCTGTCAGAGGAGCAGCGTGGCATTCTTAAAAATGAGCTAAAGAATACATTTAAAAAATTTATTCAGGTAAGTCGAGGAGGAAGAGGCTTCACTTCGGCAGTTTTTGGACTGGGACAGTTATCTGATGAGGGTATTGCAAAAAAGATAGCTGAACAAATAAGCAACATTGCATTCCTAACACCTCATATGTTCAGAATGGATAAAGAATTTAAAATCCTTCAGGCAGCAGCGCTGGAAGCATATAGGGAAGAATACCCCCATAGAGAACATTTTTTGAAAAAATAGGACAACCTTAGATTATACCAAAATACCTCACGGTTTGAGAAAATGAAAACCGTGGGGTATTTTTCTTTTGGCTTGAATAGTTACAGACTTAGAGTTTGCCTCATATATAGTACAAATCCCGAATAGTCTTGAAGTAATTCACCCCAAATCTCTCATATCAAGTGAAAATAAATGACAGAAAATGAAAAATAAAGAATTATTGATAATTCCATCTCAAATACCCAACAATCAACATACATATTACACAAAAAATACAATTTGCATACTCGAAAAATAACATTATTGTTAGAAAAATCAAAAAACCGGAAAAAAGCAAAAACGATACAAAGCAAAAAGTGACAACAAATGAAACGTTTTTAACAACGAAAACTGTACAATATGCACAAAAGAAATATGTCTAAATTGTGAAAACCGTGAAAAATGTTGAAAATAGTTGACAGAAAATGAAAAGAGTACTACAAGGCATATCACGAGATGGATGGCATTACACATTTAGAGTTTAACTACCCGGAACATTTTGCAGGATATGATTTAGAAGAAATCAAAAAGGCCATGGGTGATTTAAAAGTTAACGGATTGGCAGTTCGTTGGAGAAATGATTTCACAAACGGAGACTTAACAAATCCTGATCCGGAACTTAGAGAAAGAGCCATTAGATATTGTAAGGAAGCTACAGATATTTGTAGAGAACTTGGTGGAACATACATAACATTATGGTTAGAAAATGACGGTTTTGATTATGCGTTCCAAGTTGACTATGAAGAAGCATGGAACCAAATGATAGATGCTTTCAGAGAATTAGCAGATTATGCACCAGACATGAAATACAGCATCGAGTACAAACCATTTGAACCAAGAAACTTCTCAATGGTTGACAGCACAGGAATGACATTACTTCTTATTAAAGAGATAGACAGACCAAATGTAGGATGCACATTAGACTTCTGTCATATGTTAATGAAGAGAGATTCCCCGGCATACGGACTAGCACTTGCAGCAAGTATGGGAAAACTTTATGGATTACATATGAACGACGGATATTCACAGATGGACAGCGGAATGATATTTGGTTCAGTAAATATAGCTCACGCAGCTGAGTTTATCTACTATTTAAAGAAGTACAATTATCAGGGAGTTGTATTCTTCGATACATTCCCAATCAGAGAAAACGCAAAGCTTGAAACACAGGCAAACATCAATTCATTCGAAAAGATTTCAAAAATAATTGATAAAATCGGAATGGACAGAATAGCTGAAGTAGTATCTAAACGTGACGGAGTTGAGGCACAGCGCCTTGTTCTGGACATGTTGAAATAAAGAGAAAATAAAAAAAGAAAAAGGAGAACACACAAATGAGAAAGAAATTTTTAGCAGTTGCCCTTGCAGCAACAATGGTAATCGGTTTAGTTGGATGTGGAAATTCATCATCTAGCTCAAGCAACGCAACAACAGCAGCCTCAAATGACACACAGGCTACAGAGGAATTCAACCCTGACACAGTTAAAGACAGCAAGACTATCGAAGACATCCGTAAAGATAACGGAGACGAAGTAAAAGTTAAGAGTGGTTTAAAGATGGGTGCCATCGCAAAGTCATTCTCAAACGAATTCTGGCGTAACTTTAAAAATGGTTATGAACAGTCAGAAAAGGTACTTAAAGATGCAGGCGTAGACGTATCAATTAAGATTGACGGAACAACAGATGAAAGTGATGAAATCGGACAGCAGACAATGACAGACAACTTAGTAAACCAGGGTTACAACGCTTTAATGTTAAGCCCAATCTCAGATTCAAACTTAACAGCATCAGTTGATAACGCTAAAGGCAAAAAGATTCCTACAATTAACGTAAACGATGGATTAATCGCAGCAGCAGATTACTTCGTAGGACCAGATGCTTACCAGAATGGTGAATTAGCAGCTGAATGGGTTTCAAAACAGCTTGGTGACAAAGGTGATGTAGCTATCGTAATCGGTATGGCAAAAGCTTTCGCAGCTCGTGAAAGAACAGCAGGATTCAAGGGATGGATCAAAGACAACAATTCAGGACTTAACGTAGTAGCAGAACAGAATGCTGACTGGGATAGACAGAAAGCTAAAGAATTAGCAAGCACATGGATTCAGCAGAACCCAGACTTAAAGGCTATCTTCTGTAACAACGATGATATGGCTTTAGGTGTAGTAGAAGCAGTTGAAGAAGCTAAGAAAGATATCTTAGTAGTAGGTGTTGATGGTATCGGTGAAGCTTATGACTCAATCAGAGCCGGTAAGTTAGATGCAACAGTTGATTCATTTGGTTACTATATGTCACAGGTTGCTACAGAAGTAACATTAAGAGTATTAGCTGGACAGGATATTCCTAGAGTAACACATACTCCACAGGCTCTTATCGATAAGACTAACGTAGATAAAGACGCAAAAGACATCATTGGTTGGACAGATCCAAAATATGTATCAGAATAGTTTAGACACAATAATTTAGAAGATTTGATTTGTAAAGTGGGAGAAAGGTAAAACTTTCTCCCACATATATAAAGGAGGAACGATTATGGCGAAGGCTGTTGAATTTGTTAAGATTAACAAACGCTTTCCGGGAGTACACGTCCTTAAAGATATCTCTTTTTCAGTAGAAGAAGGTGAAGTTCATGCATTGCTTGGTGAAAATGGTGCAGGAAAATCAACACTATTGAACATTTTGCATGGAGTTTATCCTGAATATGAAGGAGAGGTAAGACTTCATGGTGAAAAGGTAAGCTTTAAAGACACAAATGATGCTATTGTAAATGGCAAAATATCTAAGGTTCATCAGGAAACATTGGTAGTAAAAGATCTTACCGTTGGACAGAATGTAACAATGGGATATGAACCTAAAAAAGGAATCTTTATTGATTTCAAAAAAATGAATAAAGATGTAGACGTAATATTAGAAGACTTAAACTGTAACTTTAAATCATCAGATTTGGTTGCAACATTAACAGCAGGTGAAATGCAGATGTTAGCAATTGCAAGAGCATTATATCATCATTCAACGATTATATCTCTTGACGAGCCAACAGCTTCACTTACAACAAAAGAAACAGAAGCTTTGTTTGAAGTAGTAAGAAAACTTAAAAAACAGGGCGTAACAATATTATATGTAAGTCATAGATTGGAAGAAATTTTCCAGATTTGTGACAGAGCAACAATTCTTCGAGATGGAGAATATATCCAGACAATGGACATTGCAAGTACTACAAGAGATGAACTGATTCACGCAATGGTTGGTCGAAATGTTGCAGCAGTGGCATCAAGACTTAAACCTAGTCCAATGACAGATGAAGTAGTATTAAAAGTAGAACATTTATGTAATGAAAATTATAATGACGTAAGTTTTGAACTTCACAAAGGCGAAATCTTAGGATTCTTCGGATTAGTTGGAGCAGGAAGAACTGAAGTCATGAGAACACTGATTGGTGCAGATCAGAGAACATCAGGAAAGATTATTCTTAAAGGTAAAGAAGTAAAGAATGGCTGGAATACAACAAAAGCCTTAAAAGCCGGCATCGGTTTATTACCTGAAGACAGAAAAACACAGGGATTTATGAATCTTTCTAATAACTATGAAAATATAGCAATATCAAGCTTAGAGAAATATATGACAGGTCCATTTACAGACACAAAGAAGAAGATTAAAAACGCAGAAGTTTTCTTCGAAGAAATGGACGTACATCCAAGACGTGTTGATTATATGACAAGCAACATGTCAGGTGGTAACCAGCAGAAAGTTATTTTGGCAAGATGGATGTCTACAGATGTAGATATAATTATCTTCGATGAACCTACAAAAGGTGTTGACGTAGGTGCTAAGGCAGAAATTTACAGACTTATGGAACAGTTAGTAGAAGATGGAAAGAGTATTATCGTAGTTTCATCAGAATTACCTGAAGCCATGGGTATAAGCGACAGAATGATAATTATGAGTGAAGGAAAAATAACAGCTGAGTTAACAAATAAGGTTGACTTTGTAGAAGATTCAATTCTTGATTTAGCAATTGGAGGTAATTAAAATGAAGAATATATGGAATAAATATAAACGTGAGTTTGTAGTATTGCTGGCAACCTTGGTTATGGCAGTTGTCTTTACAGTACTAAACAGTAACTTTTTAAATTATAACAACTTTGTAACTATTTTACAGCAGATGGTATTAAACGGTGTACTTGCAGTAGGTATGATGTTTACAATCATCACAGGTGGTATCGACCTTTCAGTAGGTTGTACATACGCAATTACAGGTATTATAGTTGCTTCATGTACAGTAAACTATGGAATGAATCCATTCCTTGGAATTTTAGTAGGACTTGTAGTTGGTGCAGTTCTTGGTGCATTTAACGGATTCTTAATTAATAAGATGAAGTTACAGCCATTTATCGCAACATTAGGTACAATGAGTTTATACAGAGGTCTTGCTTACGTAGTAACAGGTGGTGTACCTGTAACAAACGTTCCGGACTCATACAGAAACATCTTCAACGGAGAATTAGTTGGAGGAATCAGATACTACATTATAGTTATGGTAGTTGTATTCGTAGTAGCACACATTCTTTTATCAAAGATGAGAAGTGGTGATTACTTATATGCAGTAGGTGGAAACGAAGAAGCAGCTAAGTTATCAGGTGTTAACGTAGTTAAGACAAAATACATTGCATACATCTTCTGTGGTGTTTGCTCAGCAATTGCAGGTATGATTATGTTAGCAAGCTTAGGTTCAGCAGAAGCAACAGCAGGTAGCGGATATGAAACAAACGCAATCGCAGCAGCAGCTATCGGTGGAACAAGAATGGCAGGTGGTAAAGGTACAGCACTTGGAACATTCATCGGTGCATTAATGTTAGCAGTATTAAAAGTAGGTATGGTAGTTATCAACGTTGACTCATTCTGGCAGTTCGTTGTAACTGGTATTATTATCATCGTAGCTTCATACTTCGAATTCATTCAGCAGGACGTTGCAGGATTTATTTCAAGACATAAGAAAGCTGCAAACTAAAAAATAAACCGCAAAAAATTAATAAACATTGCGGCACTAATATATTTTCAATATGAATTGAATTATAATAAAGGCGCAGGGAAAAATAAACTTTGCGCCTTTATTCTTTTTAATAATAGGAAACAAAATAAGTTTAGAGTAGGAGGAAAATAAGGATGAATAAGAAAATCACAGTTATCGGAAGTTTAAACTATGATGTTATCTTAAAAATTCCAAGATTACCTTTTAAAGGTGAAACATTAACAGCCAACGGAGCAGCATTTAGTGCCGGCGGAAAAGGTGCTAATCAGGCAGTTCAGGCAGCAAAATTAAAAACTCCAACTTATATGGTAGGATGTGTTGGAACAGATGCATCAGCAGACTTTTTGGTTAACACAGCAAAAGAGTATGGTGTAAATGTTGATTATATTAGAAAAGTACCCGGAAGTAGTGGAATGGGAGTTATAAACGCAGTTGAAGACGGAAGCGTTTATGCATGTATCGTAAGAGGTGCAAACTTTGAGGTTACAAAGGAAGATGTAGACAATGCAATGCCTATTCTTAAAGAATCAGGTGTATGTATTCTACAGAACGAGATTCCGGTAGAAATTATTGCTTATGCAATTGATAAGGCAAAAGAAGCAGGATGTATAGTTGTATTAAACGCAGCACCTGCAATAGAATTACCTGAAGAATGTTTAAGTAAGGTAGACATTCTTGTAGTAAATGAAGTAGAGGCAGAATTTTACTGTCACGAAAAAATCGACTCAGTTGAAAAGGCAAAAACAGAAATTAAGAAAATGGCAGAAAAATACAATAATAATGTTATTTTCACACTTGGAAAAGATGGAGCAGTGGCTTACGAAAATGGAACAATTGAATTTATTCCGGCAATGAAAGTAGATGCGATTGAAACAACAGGAGCAGGAGATTCATATATCGGAGCAGTAAGTCATTCAATAATTGAAGGAAAGAGCCTGATTGAGGCTTGTAAGTTTGCAACTAAGTGTAGTGCAATTACAGTTTGCCGAATGGGAGCACAGCCTTCAATGCCAACTTTGGAGGACGTGGAATAAACCCCGATTATTATTGACATTTTTAACCATTGAAGGATATTATATAGGTATAACTGTAACGTTTTTATCGTTACGTATACAGGCAATCAATTCTCTTTGAGAATTGATTACAAATATGGGAATTGCACACTATTAAAATGCACTTCGTGCGAGTGTGCAAGCAGGCAATCAATTCTCTTTGAGAATTGATTACAAATACGCAGGAGGAAAAGATATGATACCTTATGAAAGAAGATTACAAATAGCAGAATTGCTTGAGCAGAATGAGGTTGTATCTTTGGATGAGTTTTGTAAATCTTTAGGGGGTGTCTCGGAATCGACGGTTAGAAGAGATTTAAAGACCATGGAGAAAGAGGGAGAGATAACATTACTAAGAGGTGGCGGAGCTTGTTTAAAAAGAGGCAGCTATGGAGTTCCTGTTCTTTCAAAGAAAAGTAAGAATGTCAAACAGAAGGAAGGAATTGCTAAGGTTGCAGCAAGTCTTGTAAATGACGGTGATTCGATTTACATCGATTCAGGAAGTACAGCCTTAGATATGGTTAAATATTTAAAAGACAAAAACATAACAGTTGTAACAACAAATGCATTAATATGTTCAGAGTTGCAATCTTCTAATATTAAGTGTATTATAGCAGGTGGTGAAATCAATATTACTACTGCTTCAATTAGAGGAATTACAACAAACAACTTTTTAAAGAGTTACTATTTTGACAAAGCTTTTGTAGGAATATCCGGTTTTTCAAAAGAAGCAGGGTTTAACACACCGGATTTGTTAGAAGCTGAAAAGAAACGTATTGTCTGCAAGAATTCAGGCAAGGCGTATATAGTAGCTGACAGTAGCAAGTCTGGCAAAAACACATTATGTAAGGTACTTGACTTAGAACAGGCAACTTTAATTTGTGACAAAGTGACAGATGTAGTTGAAGCTGCAGCAGAATATATTATTGCTGAATAGAATTATAGTGCAAAAGACAGAGGTGAACAATATGAAAATTGGAATTGGAAATGATCATGTAGCAGTTGAAATGAAGAATGAAATCAAGGCATATCTTGAAGAAAAAGGACATGAAGTTGTAGATTTCGGTACAAATTCTTCTGAGAGATGTAATTACCCTGTATATGGCGAGGCAGTAGCCAATGCCATTGTTAACGGTGAAGTAGATTGTGGTGTTTTAATTTGTGGAACAGGTGTAGGAATTTCACTTTCAGCTAACAAGGTTAACGGAATTAGAGCCTGCGTATGTAGCGAGCCATATAGCGCAAGATTATCTAAGCAACATAACAACACTAACATTATTGCATTTGGCGCAAGAGTTATTGGCATAGAACTTGCAAAAATGATAGTAGATGAATGGCTTAATGCAGAATATGAAGGTGGCCGTCATCAGGTTAGAATCGACATGATTAAAGACATCGAGGAAAAACAGAAACAGAAGTAATTTGCTATTTATAAATGGTAGATTATTAATGTAATAGTAATGTAACAGAAGAGTAATGGAATAAAAAGACAAGGAGAGATACTATGAAGATTAAAAACATTGAAAACCCTGAAGAATTTTTAAAGGTAATTGACAGTTGTAAAGGAAGAGTTGAATTAATAACAGATGATGGAGACAGATTAAACTTAAAATCAAAGTTATGTCAGTTAGTTTCATTGTCAACAATTTTCTCTTCAGCAGCTAAGATTCCTGAAATGGAAATTGTAGCTCATGAATTAGAAGATTCAAAGAAAATAATGGACTACTTAATGGGTTGCTAATTGATAAGATTACAGTGTAGAAATTTTAAATAGTATAGAAATAATTTTCTAAAAAGCGCGTTCAAAGAGACTTAAAAAGTCAAAAGACCTGTTGCACTTTAAACTTGGTGCGACAGGTCTTTTTTATTAATAGGAAAAATCTATTAATTTAAAATCCAACTGAGGATATAAACCTATACTTAATAAGCTTAGTGAAAAAGATTAATCCTCTTCAATAACATAGAAGTCAAGATAGTCGAAATCTATTGATTCCACAAAACTGTCTGCATAAAATCTTGTTCGCGCAATACGTTTAAACTCGTTAATATTTGAATCAAGCCATATTGGATTGCTTAAATCAAATTCCTCGCAAATCTGTTCAAGAGCCATAAAAACCTTATGAGTTCTTGTCTCGTCAGGAATATCCAATTCAATAGTAGTGCTTTGTAACATTTTATTACTTTTAAAAGTACGTCCCCAAACTCTAAACATAATAATCTCCGTTCCATTAATATAGTATAAATGACATAATATAAATCCAAAGTAAGTGTAAGGGAAAACGGAGTAAAAGTAAAGAAAAAAGAAGTTAGACAAAACTAACACATAAGCATAAGTTTAACTTTAAATATTGTTAGAATAATGATATACTTAGGGGTAATGAGCACTATAAATAAGTGAGAAATGTATGGTAGTCATAAACAAAAAAGAGGGAAGAGATGAAATAGGCATAGCTGTTTATACCGTTTTAAGAAAAGCGGAATGGAGTATTATATGGGAAATAAAAGAAAGAAAAAATTACAGACTCAGGTAGGAAAATATTTAAAGGGACCGTTGTATTTTATTGCATTTTGGATAATGATTAATGTGATTACATATGCCATTGATGTAAGAGCAGGCGCAGTAATGAGTCTTGCCACATTTGTTTACATTATTTTAATGCTAAGCATAGCTATTAAGTATAATTCCAACGTAACTAAGAGACTTATAGACTTCGGAAGTGCTTACAGTCTGGTTCAACGACAGATGCTTAAGGAAATGGATGTGCCATATGGCCTTGTTGACGAAAACGGAAAGATACTATGGACTAACAACCAGTTTGATACTTTATTTGAAAAGAGTGTTTTAAATAAGAACATTATGAATATTTTTGAAGGCATTAAGCCGGAATATTTGGTTTTTGATGACGAGAAACCTAATCACGTTAAGCTTAGTTATAAAGACAAATTATTTGCGGTAACATTAACCAAGTTTGAGCTGAAAAATGATTATGAGGACAGCGCCCTTAATCTTTTGGAAGAAAATAGCGGTCAGTTAATTTCCATTTATTTAAGAGATGAAACATTAATCAGCAAGCTGGAAAAAGAGACTAAGGAAGAACGACTTGTAACGGCAAATATTTATATTGATAACTATGACGAAGTGGTACAAAGTGTTGAAAACACACGAAGAACCCTTTTGGTAGCTTTAATAGACAGAAAGATTAATGTTTATTTTTCTCAATATGACGGAATTGTCAGAAAGCTTGAAAATGACAAGTATTTTGTAGTTTTCAAAACAAAATATATAAGCAAGATGCAGACTAACAAGTTTGCAATTCTTGACGAAGTAAAAACAGTTAATATAGGAAACAGCCTTCCTGTAACAATCAGTATCGGTATTGGTATGGGAGGAAACAGTCTGGTACAGAATTATGATTTGTCCACAACAGCCATTGACATGGCGCTTGGACGTGGCGGTGACCAGGCAGTGTTAAAAGACGGTAGTAAGGTTTATTATTACGGTGGAAAGACCAAATCAGTAGAAAAGAACACAAAAGTTAAATCAAGAGTAAAAGCCACAGCGTTTAGAGATTTGATTGAAACAAAAGATAATCTTTATATTATGGGACATCATATAGGAGATAATGATTCCTTTGGTGCCGCAATAGGCTTATACAGAGTTGGAAAGACTATCGGAAAGAAGACGCACATTGTACTTGGAGATGTAAGTGGCAGTGTAGTTCCTTTAGTTGATGAATTTAAGAACTCAGACTCATATGATGAAGATATGTTTATTACAGGACCGGAAGCAGTTTCTGAAATGACTAAGAATGACGCCCTTATTATAGTTGATTGTAACAGAGCCTCATATACAGAATATCCTGAGCTTGTAAGAAGAGCCCAGTGTATAATTGTATTTGACCACCATAGACAGACAACGGATTGCATTGACAATGCCCAGCTTTCATATGTTGAGTTATCATCATCATCAACTTGTGAAATGGTTGTTGAAATAATGCAGTACATTAATGAAACAGTTAAGCTTACAAAGCTTGATGCAGAGGCTTTATATGGCGGTATTATGGTTGATACAAACAACTTTATAAACCGTACAGGTGTAAGAACTTTTGAAGCGGCAGCATATTTGAAGAAGAATGGTGCAGATGTTGCAAGAGTAAGAAGAATGTTCAGGGATGATTTGTCAGATTACAAGGCTAAGGCATTGGCAATTCAGAATACTGAAATCTTTATGGATGGATACGCATTGTCAGTATGTAGTCCACAGGGTGCATCTTCACCTACAATTGTAGGCGCCCAGGCAGCCAATGAATTATTAAATGTAAAAAATGTAAAAGCATCATTTGTATGTACACCATACAATGATCAGGTATATATAAGTGCCCGCTCAATTGACAAAATCAACGTTCAGGTTATTATGGAACAGTTTGGTGGTGGCGGACACATGAATCTTGCCGGAGCTCAGGTTAGAAATAAGACAACCGGCGAGGTTATCGTTATGTTAAAGAAAGTTATTGAAACGATGATAGAGGAAGGAGAAATTTAATGAAGGTTATATTATTAGAAGATGTTAAATCTCTTGGAAAAAAAGGAGAGATTGTAAATGTAAATGATGGATACGCAAGAAATTTCATTTTGCCTAAAAAGTTAGGTCTTGAGGCAACATCAAAGAACCTTAATGATTTAAAACTTCAGAAGCAGAATGACGAAAAAGTTGCACAGGAAAAACTTGATGCAGCAAAGGCATTGGCAGAAGAAATCAAAGAAAAATCAATTACTGTTAAGATTCAGGCAGGGGTAGAAGGAAAGGTATTCGGTTCTATTTCAAGCAAGGAAATTGCCACAGAAGCAAAGAAGCAGTTAAACATGGATATTGATAAGAAGAAGATTGTAATTCCTGACGCAATTAAGTCACTTGGAACTTACAACGTTAACATTAAGTTACACAAAGACGTAACAGCTACATTAACAGTAAAAGTTGAAGCAAAATAAGAATCCTAAGGAGAATACCAAATGGAAGAGGCAGTAGTAAAAAGAGTAATGCCTCATAGTAATGAGGCAGAACAGGCAGTAATCGGCTCAATGCTTATGGATGCAGATGCCATTACAACTGCTATGGAAAAAATTTCAGAAGATGATTTTTATAACAAACAATATGGTTCTCTTTTTAAGGCAATGATAGAACTTTATAATGAAGGAAAAACCTGTGACCTTGTTACAGTAAAGTCTAAGTTAGAGGAAACAGGGGTGCCTTCAGAAGTTGTAAGTCTTGATTTTATCAGAAATATATTGGAAATGGTTCCTACATCAGCTAACATTAAGCAGTATGCAGAAATTGTTTACGAAAAATCAGTTCTTAGAAATCTAATTCGTGCCAATGAAGATATTGCCGGCAAATGCTACGCAGGAAATGAAACACTAGAGGCGATTCTTGAGGAAACGGAAAAGAAGATATTTGACCTGATTCAGTCAGGAAGCAGTGGAGATTACACTCCGGTAAGACAGGTAGTTCTTAATGTATTTGAAAAGATTGAGAAAGCTTCCCAGACTAAAGGTTCCATTACAGGTTTGGAAACAGGCTTTACTAAGCTTGACCACCAGCTTTCAGGACTTCAGCCATCAGATATGATACTTATTGCGGCAAGACCATCTGTAGGTAAAACAGCTTTCGTTTTGAATATTACGGAAACAGTTGCAGTAAAACACAACATACCTGTTGCCATATTTAGTTTGGAAATGTCAAGCGAACAGCTTATTAACCGTATTATTTCACAGAACTCAATGGTAAGTTCCCAGAAAATGAGAAATGGTGACTTAAGTGACAGCGAGTGGGCAAACATAGTTGAATCAGCCAATATTATCGGTAATTCCAACATTATTATAGATGATACACCGGGTATAAGCATCGGCGAAATGCGTTCTAAGTGTAGAAAGTTTAAATTGGAGAAAGACATCCAGCTTGTTATAGTGGATTACCTTCAGTTGATGACAACCAACGGCAGATCGTCAAGCCGTGAACAGGAAATTGCGGAAATTTCAAGAACCTTAAAGGGAATTGCAAGAGAGTTAAACGTTCCGGTTATTGCCTTATCACAGCTTAACCGAGCGGCTGAAACAAGAGAAGACAAGAAGCCTATTATGGCCGATCTTCGTGAATCCGGTTCTATCGAGCAGGATGCGGACGTTGTAATGCTTATGTCAAGATTTTACGATAAGGAAACAAAGACAGAAGACAGAAACAGAATCATCGTAAACGTAGCTAAACAGCGTAACGGCCCTGTAGGTGAAGTAGAATTAGTATGGTTACCACAGTATACTAAGTTCGAAAATGCGGAAACAGAACAGGTGTAGGTGACTGTAGTAGACATCTGGCGACAAAGCTACAGAAAGTCGTTTTTTTCGCAGTGTTAAAAATATTGAACAAGGCATATAATGAATTTATAATGGAGATGTTCCAAAAGGGAGCATCTCCTTTTCGATGCTCCAATTCGATTTTTAAGGAGGAGTATATGGGGGAAAAAAGATATATTATTTCGGACGCATCAAAGATGCTCAATGTTGAATCACATGTTTTAAGATATTGGGAAGAAGAACTTGAAATCAAAATTCCAAGAAATGAAATGGGACACAGATACTACACGGAAGGCAACATAGAAAGCCTTAGAAAAGTCAGGGACTTAAAGAAGCAGGGGTACAGCCTAAAGGCAATAAAAAATATGGTAAACCCTAAGAAAGCAACCAGGGAAAATAAAGAATCAAATGAAAGACTGACAGTAAGACAGCCGATTTCGCTGATGGAAGTAAGGGAGAAAAAAGCCGGAGTGGAGAATTGCTATCAGGAAGTGCCGGAGACAATGTCCGGCAGTGTACAGAGTGTGGTACAGAATATGACACAGAGTAATGGGCGGAATGCAGAAAGCACAGGCTTGAAGTTAGAACAGTTCCAGAACCTTATGAATAAGGTTGTTTCAAAGGCATTAAAAGAATCCACAACGAACCTTGGAAAAGAGCTAAGTGACAACGTAAGCGAAAACGTTCTAAAAGGAATGAATTATATGATGAGGGTTCAGGATGAAAAGGAAGAAGAACGTTATCGAAAACTTGATGAGCTTATGAGAAACAAGCAGAAGCTAAGCCGTCGAGAAAAAAGAAAAAAAGGACTTGCTGATCCATCTGTTGAAAGATACATCAATCGAGTCGGTACTTATCTTTACGCGTACAAAATACGGAGCCGACAAATTGGCACGTGTACTGACTAAAGCCGGTATCGGAGCTGAATACAACTTCTTGAAATACGGTGTAGTCCGCGCAGGATACCATTTCGGAGACAATGACAAAGGTACAGGCAACTACGGTACACTGGGATGCGGAATCAACTTCTGGCCAATCCGTGCAGACTTCTCGTACGCACTGGCAGACAGCGACTGCTTTATGCACCGTACGTGGCAACTCAGTGTTGGAATAGTGTTCTAAGCTCTTTCAAGCAGTTTCCTAAGCTCGCATTCAAGGCGTTGCTTCACTTCGTCCACAGGCACTTCGTGCTTCAACTCTTGACGAAGGGAAGTGACGCCTTTATCTATAAATCCACAGGGATGAATATAGCTGAAATAGCGTAAATCCGTATTCACATTCAGAGCCAGACCGTGCATAGTGACGTAGTGGCTGCTCCTCACTCCGATCGCGCAAATCTTACGGGCACGGGGGGTGTTCCCCTCCAGCCATACACCTGTCGCCTTCTCAAGCCGCCCCGCTTCAATGCCATAGGAAGCACAGACACGTATCACAGCCTCTTCGAGCAGGTGCACATATTCCTTCAATCCCAGCTGAAACTCCTCCAGATTCAATATCGGATAACAAACTAACTGTCCGGGACCATGATAAGTGATGTCCCCTCCCCGATCTATATGATAAAGGATAGCCTGAATGGCTTTCAACTGCTCGTCATTCAACAGCATATTATTTTCCTTTCCGCTACGCCCCAAAGTATAGACATGCGGATGTTCGCACATTATAATACGATTTTCGTACGTTTCTCCCTGCGCTTTTGCACGGACAACGGCATCAAACCATTCCGTCTGCCGCTGCCATGCTTCGGAGTACGGAATCAAATTCCAATCGACTAATACAGTTTTCATGAGGACAAAAGTAAGAAATAAAAAGAAAAATCGTACATTTGTAGACCGAATATAACAAGCACTTTAAACCAAAGATAACAAACACTCTTATGAAAATGGAAGTTCCACAAGTAGATTTGCCCCTGGAGGTGTTAGCATGGACCAAAGTAACTGAAGATATTCTGAACATCTACAAACAATCGTGCCGGTTACAGGCGTGCATTTTCGCAGTCTGTACGGAAGGT
>OGUP01000750.1_pt1 | contig 20111 bp, 20 predicted proteins | sample 1553661 | NCBI WGS metagenome assembly OGUP01 (sample SAMEA2580026, study PRJEB22360) | human gut metagenome | biome: human gut; feature: human-associated habitat; material: faeces | place: Denmark | collected 2008/2010
GGCCGCCTGCAAAATATTGATAACTCCCGCGGGCAGTTTATGGGCAACATTGCCCATGAACTGCGCACCCCCATGACCAGCATCAAGGGCTTTATTGACGGCATGCTGGACGGCACCATCCCGGAAAGCGAGTACAAGCATTATCTTGGCGTGGTATCGCAGGAAACCGGCCGCTTGGCCCGGCTGGTGCAGAACATGCTGGATATCACCAAACTGGAATCCGGCGAGGTGAAAGGTACTCCTAAAAATTACGATATCTGGTCCACCGTTACGGACGTGGTGCTTTCGGATGAGCGCCGCATTGAGGATGGCAAGATCGATATCCAGGGCCTTGGCCCCACGGGCACCATGGTGTATGCCGACCCGGACTTTATCCATCAAGTGGTCTACAACATTGTGGATAACGCCATCAAGTTTACCCCGCCGGATGGCGTCATCAAGTTTGATATCCAGCAGGAAAACGACATGGTGCGGGTGACCATCGAGAACACCGGCGACGGCATTGCGCCGGATGCCCTGCCCTTTGTGTTTGAGCGCTTTTATAAGGAGGACCGCTCCCGCGGCCTGAACACCCGCGGCAGCGGCCTGGGGTTGCATATCTGCAAGGTGCTGATTACCCTGTCCGGTGGCCAGATCAAGGCCGAAAGCGAGATGGGCAAATGGTGCCGCTTCACCTTTACCCTGCCTGCAGGCAAAACCGAGTAACAGCCTCAACCCCGGAATCGGATACCCGGCGACAATAGAATTGAAAAGGACCAAAGCCATTAGCTGAAAAGCGTGCGGCTTTGGTCCTTTGTTTATGGCCTATCTTGTGCAAAGAGCGTGGTGTGTTCCGGTGTGCTTCGCCTTTGCAGCGGCTGCCGGGGCGGTGCTTAAGCCGCAAGGCGGGAATTGTGCGGTGTTGCCTTTAGTTTGGGGCTGCCCCAGCGCCGGATAGAAAGCGCGCACGGGGCTGGCCGACAAAAAGGTACAAAACGTGGGACGATGCACAAGCACCGCCCCACGTTATTTTATATTGGCAGAAATAAGATCAGAAATAGCACTTGATGTTGAACTTATCCACGTTCTGCTTTTCTTCCACCACCAGTTTTTCATGGTTGAAGTCAAAATGCACGCTGCGGCAGTCATCCGTATTGCGGGTCAGGCGCAGCAGGGTGTCCACGCGCTTCTGCTCGTCCTTGGTATAGAACAGGTAGCTGGCGCCTTCGCGCTTGGCGCGGCCGGTGCGGCCGATGCGGTGGGTGTAATGCTCGTTCTCTTCGGGCACATCATAGTTGATGACGGCGTCCACATCCGAAACATCGATGCCGCGGGCGGCAACGTCGGTGGCTACCAGAATGGCCAGCTTGCCGTCCCGGAAGTTCTGCATGATCTGGTTGCGCTCCTTCTGGGAGAGGTCGCCGTGGAGGCAGTCCACAGAGAAGCCCAGACGGGCCAGCTGGTTCGCCAGAGCCGCCGTATTGAATTTGGTATCGCAGAAGACCATGACCCGCTTGTAGCCCTCCCCAATGATGATCTGGGCCAGATCGGACAGTTTGTTGCGTCCGGAGGTTTCCAGCATATACTGGGTGATCTTGGGCTGGCTCTCCTCTTTGGGCTGGACAGTGATCTCCTCGGCGTCCTTCTGATACATCCAGCCGATGTCCATCACCTCGCGGCTGATGGTGGCCGAGAACATCGAGAGGGACTTGCGGGCCTTCATCAGGCCGATGATATGCTTCACGTCCTTATAGAAGCCCATATTCAGCATCTCGTCAGCCTCGTCGAGGACCACCTGTGTCACATGGTCGAGGTCGATATTGTGGTGCTTGTAGTGGTCCATGAGGCGGCCTGGGGTCGCCACCACGATCTGACAGCCCTCGGCGAGGCGCTTGGCCTGCTTTTCCATATTCGCACCGCCGTAAACGCAGACTACCTGCACTTCCGGCATAAAATAGGTCAGCCCGGTGAGTTCTTCGGCGATCTGCTGGGCCAGCTCACGGGTGGGGGCCAGAATAACGGCCTGCGGGGCCTTGAGAGCCGGGTCGATGTGCTCGGCCACCGGGATGCCGAAAGCGCAGGTCTTGCCAGTGCCGGTAGGGGCCTTGGCGATGACGTCACGCCCGGCCAGCATGACGGGGATGGTCTTTTCCTGCACCTCGGTCATTTCCGCAAAGCCCATCCGCTCTACGGCCTTATGGATGGCCTCGCTGCACTGTAATTCGCTGTAAAGCATGGATTCCTCTACTCCGTTCTTTTTCTTTTCTCTTCCGCGCAATGCCCTCTGAGGGCCGCTTTTCGTTGTGATATGCCCAGTATACCATGAAAATCGCATTCTGTCAGCAAAAAAGCGCCGCATCCCGGGTCAAGGATGCGGCGCTTTTGGTTCAGGTCCTATCAGGCAGTCTCTTCGACGCTCTTGGCTGCACGGCCAGACTCAAGCTTCTGCTTGAAACGACCACTGGCCTTGAAGCCGGGGATAGAGGTAGACTCCAGACGGCTGGAGACCTTGGTCTTGGGATTGGTGTAAGCCTTCGGCTTGCGGGGACGCATCTCAAAGCGGCCAAAGCCAGCGATGGTGACCTTTTCGTCGGCACGCAGGCAATCGGCGATCTGGTCAAACAGTGCATCCATCGTGGTCTCGACCTGAGCTTCGGTAAAGCCGGTCTTGCGTGCCACGGTTTCGATCATCTGGGAACGAGTCATGTATCTATATCCTCCTGGAACGTCCAAAAGTAACGTCTTTTGGCAAATTTTGCGTTGTTGAGTATAACAAATGCAGCCCCTCATTACGAGGGGCTGCGCACAAACGGTATATTTTTGCGCACGAAGTAATAGGGTGGGATTATTTTTTATGATACAGCGTTGCAATATCCACCAGCGGGATGTCCTTCATGCTGTGGTCGCTGCGCAGGCAGTTGACCAGAGCGTTGGCGGTATCCACGGCGGTGATGCAGGGGATGCTGAGCTCCACGGCCTTGCGGCGCAGGCGAACGGAATCGCGTTTGGGGTCGCGGCCCTTGGCGCTGGTGGAGAAGACATAGTCCACCAGACCGCTCTGCAGCAGGTCCACGATATTCGGCGCTTCACCGGACATATTCCGCACCTCGTTGCAGGGGACCATGTGCTTGTTGAGCCATGCACAGGTGCCGGAGGTGCCGTAGAGCTTATAGCCCATGTTCTTGAGCTTCCAGGCGATGTCCACGAACTCAGGCTTGTCGCTGTCCTTCACGGTGAAGATGCAGCAGGAAGCCGGGCCGGGGGTCTTGAAGGTGTAGCCCGCGCCGATAAGGCCCTTGAGCAGGGCGTCGTGGAAGTTGGGAGCAATGCCCAGCACCTCGCCGGTAGACTTCATCTCCGGGCCGAACTGGGTATCGACACCGTGGAGCTTCTCGAAGCTGAAGACAGGCACTTTGACGGCCACATAGGGGGCGTTGGGATGCAGACCGGTGCCGTAGCCCATATCGGTGAGCTTCTCGCCGAGGCAGCAGCGGACGGCCAGATCGACCATCGGGACGCCGGTGACCTTGGAGATATACGGCACGGTACGGGAAGAACGGGGGTTGACCTCGATGACGTACACTTTGCCGTTGGAGACCGCATACTGGACGTTGACCAGACCGGTGACGTGGAGCTCACGGGCAAAGCGGCCGGTGTAGTCCACCATCGTGTCGATCTCGGCCTGAGTCAGGTGCTGGGCCGGGTAGACGCAGATGGAGTCGCCGGAGTGGACGCCGGTGCGCTCCACCTGCTCCATGATGCCGGGGATGAGGTAGTTCTCGCCGTCGCAGATGGCGTCCACCTCGCACTCGGTACCCATGATGTACTTATCCAGCAGGACGGGGTGGTCCATATCGACGTGCTCGGTGATGACGCCCATGTACTCGATGACATCGGCCTTCGTGTAAGCCACGATCATGTTCTGACCGCCGAGGACGTAGGAAGGACGCATCAGAACAGGCAGACCGATCTCGTCGGCTGCGGCCAGAGCCTCTTCCAGATTGAAGACAGTGCGGCCGGGTGCGCGGGGGATGTTGCAGCGCTCCAGCAGCTCGTCAAAGCGCTCGCGGTCCTCGGCAAAGTCGATGGCATCGGGCTTGGTGCCCATGATGTTGACGCCACTCTCCTCGAGCATGCGCGCCAGCTTAAGCGGGGTCTGGCCGCCAAGCGTCACCACGACGCCGTCGGGTCGCTCAACATCGATAACGTCCATGACGTCCTCGTAGGTGAGCGGCTCAAAGTAAAGGCGGTCGGACGTGTCGTAGTCGGTCGAAACGGTCTCGGGGTTGCAGTTGACCATGATGGTCTCGAAGCCGCGGGCCGCCAGCGCGTAGCTCGCATGCACGCAGCAGTAGTCAAACTCGATACCCTGGCCAATACGGTTGGGGCCGGCACCCAGAATCATCGCCTTGGGCTTATCTGCCGGCGTGGTCTCGTCGGGGGCCACGCACTTTTTGGCATCCGGGCTCGTGCGGTAGATGTTCTCGTACGTCTTGTAGTGGTACTCCGTGGCGCTCGAGAACTCCGCAGCGCAGGTATCAACCGTCTTCATGCTGGGAACCACGCCAAGGCCCTTGCGATAGGCGCGCACAAAGCGCTCGTCCGAGCCGGTCAGCGCGGCGATCTCGGCGTCACTCGTGCCGTATTGCTTGAGCAGGCGCATCGCGTCGGCGTCAATGTCCTCCACACGCAGGCCGCGGATGCTCTCCTGAACCTGCACCATGTCGTTGATACGATTGAGGTACCACGGATCGATACCGCAGATGGCATGGATACGCGCGACATCCCAGCCACGACGCAGGGCTTCGACCACAAAGAAGATGCGGTGCTCGGTCGGGGTTGCCACGGCCCGAGCGAGCTCATCGTCGCTCAGCTTGTCGGCACCTTCCTTGCCACCGGCACAAATGCCCTGATGCCCGTCCTCCAGCGAACGCATGGCCTTGCCGAAGGCCTCCTCGAAGGTGCGGCCAATCGCCATAATCTCGCCCACGGCCTTCATGCGCGTGGTGAGCGTGGGGTCGGTACCCTTGAACTTCTCGAAGGCAAAGCGCGGCACCTTGACCACACAGTAGTCGATCGTGGGCTCAAAGCAGGCGGGCGTAGCCTTGGTGATGTCGTTGACGATCTCGTCGAGCGTGTAGCCCACGGCAAGGCGCGCGGCGGCCTTGGCGATGGGGAAACCCGTGGCCTTGGAAGCGAGGGCGGACGAACGGCTCACGCGCGGGTTCATCTCGATGACGATCAGGCGGCCGGTCTGGGGGTTCACGGCAAATTGCACGTTGGAGCCACCGGTCTCGACGCCGATCTTCTCCAAGATGGCGAGCGAGGCGACACGCATGCGCTGATACTCAAGGTCGGAGAGCGTCTGCGCCGGCGCCACGGTGATGGAGTCGCCGGTGTGGACACCCATAGGGTCGAAGTTTTCGATGGAGCAAACGATGATGCAGTTGTCTTTGCTGTCGCGGACAACTTCCATTTCGTCTATGCCCAGATGAAGAATCTGCGGCGCAAACCGCATACCGGCCCACGCCGCGCCGATGCCGCCGAGCGTGGCGGCTACCTTGTCGCCATTGTTCAGCAGGTATTCGATTACTTCCTTTACCCGTGCCGTTATATCCGGCAGGGCTGCGCGGAAGTCGTTGATCTTCTCGATGCCGAACCCGGCAACGTCTTTCAGAATAGGCAGGAAGTTGTTTCCGACTTCGATGCGGACAGCCCGCCATGCGTTGCTCAACATCGTCAGTACAGATTCGGAGGTTTCGCATTTCAGCAAGAACTCCTTGTACATACTGCCGTTGTATTTAGAAGCATCGCCCACATCGTCCAGCGTCTTTATGAACAGGTCAAGGTTTCCGGTCAGCTTTGCACCGGATTCAATGGCCCATTGGCCGAGCAGCGTTTTCAGATAGCCAACCTGTTTGTCTTTCGGCTGGCTTCCAATGGCCGTGAACAGGCTCTTTATTGCTGCCGGTGCATCCGTCTGCATATCCTTTGCAAACTGTTCCGCAGTAAAGCCGAGCTGTTCAAATGCCGCAGCCTGTGCGTCGGTCGCCTTTGATCCCATCGAGAGGTTTGTGTACATCCGGCGAATAGACGTTGCAACCTTACCGGAGTCAACACCCATTGCCAGAAGTGCCGTAGACAGAGCCGCCGTACTTGCAACGTCCATACCGGCGATCTGGCCGAGAGAACCGGTGTCATTCACCGTCTGGGCGATTTCTGCGGCGGTCGTCGCATAATGCGCCCCCAGATAGTTGATCTGGTCAGCCAGCTCCATAACCTGATCGTGGTTTATGTCGAAAGCCACTTCCCACTTTGCGGCCCAGTCGCCCGCCTGATCTGCGGAAATGTCCATAGCCGTTCCCATTTCAGCAACATCACGCAGGAAGCCGTCACTTATCAGGTCGTCCATGCTCTTACCAGACTGACCGGCAGCAGCCGCAAGACGGGTCAGTTCTTCGGCGGTATACGGAATATCCGTGCTCAAATCAAGAATGTCTTTCGACATTTCTTCGTAGTTGCTACGAATGACTTTTCCGCTGTCGTCCGTCAGTCCGCTAACGTATTTCGTCACATCCAGCATTTCGCTTTCAAACGAAACCGATTCTTTCGTGGTATCGACCACGGCTGCGGCTATGCCACCGGCGGCGGCTACTGCACCTTTGGCGATATTCTCCGCGAACTTCGATGCGCCGTTTGCAATGCTCCCGATCTGCGTGTTCGCCAACTTCACCGCCTGCGCAAGTGAGTTGTCAACGTGACCGCCGATCAGGATGGAAAGCTCTAGTTCTTGATTTTTTGCCATTCCTCCGCAACCTCCCCGTGAATCTCCACCAGCTCACGCACAGGCAAGTTCAGGTAAAAATCTGCGCTTGTGTGCGTGACTGTGGCGAGAGCTATCGCCGCCTTTCTGATTGTTTTGTAGCCGCCCTTTAAGCGAAAAAATCCTTGTGGTTGACACCTGCGCGGAGCTGCACAGCTTCCGACAGGGGCAGGCCGAGGAAGAACGCAACATCCTTGCCGGTCGCCATAGAAGCGATCAGGCAGCAGTAGTAGTAGTTCAGGGTCTTTTCTGCTGCGCGAATGTCCTCTTCCTCCATGCGGTTCTCCGCCTGACGGACATTCATGCCGGTCATGTTGGCGACACCGGACAGATCAACGGAAGTGTAGGTTTCGCCCTTGTAGGTATAGGGCTTGCCGAACTTCATGACGTGGCTATGATCGTCCTTGTCGTCGCCGTCCTCTGCCGTCGCGCTGCGGAGGGATGCCTGTACGGTCTGGCGTACCTTTTTGCTTGCGCCGATGGGAAGCAACTGGAAGAACTCAATGGGGAGCTTCGTTGCTGCTGCGGCCAGAGCGTCGGTGTATGCGGTGGCAGTTTCGGGGGTAATCATCGCGGCCAGCTCACCCTCGTTGTACAGCTTCTTGATGATAAGCACCGCGTCCTTGATGGTCAGGCCGTCCAGACCGGACAGGTCGATCTCGGTATACTCCTTGTCGTCGAACTTATAGGGACGGGCCAGCTCGATGATCTTCGGGTTCTTCTTGACCTCTGCGGTTTTGGTCTGCTCTGCGGCGGTAGAAATGTTCTTCTCCATAATGAAGTTTCCTTTCTGTCAGATACAAAAAATTGACCGCCCCGGTCTTTCGGGGCGGTCATTCGTTTCCTTTGGGATCAGATCAGAGCGGCAACATCCGCCAGCATATCCTCACCCTGCACACGGTAGATACCGTTCAGCTTGTCGATAGCGATAATCTCTTCGCCGTCGTTCTCGATCATCAGGTAGGTCAGTTCGAGCTTGACCTTTGCTTCCATGCCCTCGCCCGCCTTGATCTTGCCGGGAGTGAACTCCTTGACACGACCGACCTCAACGATGCGCAGGCCCTTGTAGGCATAACCAAGACTCTTATCGACCGCCTGCTGTGCCACACGGAAAGTCAGATTGACCTGACGCTTCGGGGACAGGACGTTGACAAAGCTCGAATACACGAGGTTGAAAGAAATCTCCTGCTCGATGCTCTCAAACTGGCCGATATTCGGTGCGGAGATTTTGCCGAGGATGCCAGAACCGGAAACGTCAATAGTTTCCGAGGTGATCTGCGGCAGGGTGATCTCCGGGGCCGTGCCGATTGCTTTCACGCCGTCAATGTAGACGTTGAAGCTGTTGACAATTTCCGGGGTCAGGTTAGTATCCAGTGCCATAACTCATATCCTCCTTTCTCGTTTAACCGCCCAGCGCGTCAGAGATCGCGTTGGGGTCGAACTCCACCAGCTCTTCGATGTCCTCCGCCGGGTTGTACGGAGAAACCTTTTTGTGGAACGTAATGCAACCATTGAGCAACGAGGTGGTGGGGTTTTCGTCCTCGTTGTACTCAAGCTCATAACAGGCACAAATGCCGCGGCTGACGAAGCTATTGCCGCGCACATTCTCGCTGTCTACCAGAGCTTCAATCAGTCGCTTGTTCAGAGGGCTATCGACCTTACTGAAATAAGTCTGAATGAACGTGTTATCGTCCCAACTCATGAAGCGACGGACGCTGAACCAGCGATCTTTGGGGTCAGTGTTGCCGGGGTAGCAGGCCGTATTGTTGCCCCACAGACGGAAGCCGCTCATGTTCAGCCACGTTGCCACGCCGAACGAGTTGACGACGTTTGCCTGCTCCTGATCCAGCAGCACTTCCGTGCCGTCTTTCAGGCAGGCGGCGGAGATTGCCAGCGTCTTGTTGGACGGGCTGACATAGGGAATGTCGCCATTGGCTGCATCGGTCGCCACGGTCAGTGCAGCGGCCATAGCAGAACCGGCATAGACCACATCGCCCACCTTGGCGTACAGCCAGACCGGGTAGCAGTTCGCGCTCGTGATAGCCTGCTTCTCTTTCTGCTGCTTCACGCCGGTGTACATCTTTGCGCCGGTTGTGGAGCTGTCCACATCTACGATGCAGACGGCGCGGAAAACACCGTTGATGCCGGTGGTCTTTGCCTGCAAGCCAGCGGCAACCGTGGCGTTCTCCGACCAGCCGGGAGCCAGCAGGATGCCGGGGGTCATGTTCAGCGCGGGGTAAATCTGGCGAATTACCTCCATGCCGGTTTCCACGCCCTGTACATTCACGCCGCCCACAACATCGTCGGCTGTAACAGCAGTGGGGTCAATCTGCGTACCGCTCACGGTCAGGCTGGTCGCACTTGCGGCCTTGCCGCCGGGGATGATGGCGATGGTCACATAACCCTCGTCGTCAAAAGCTGCGGTGTAGTCCGTGCCAGCGGTCAGAGCCGTGGACGCGGACTTGACCACCAGCTTGTCCAGCAGAATGTCCTTGACGGCAACGGTGGCGACACCGCTGTTGACCTGCACGGTGGTTTCGGTCATAGTTTTCTTGTGCTTGGCCGGGTCAAGGACGTTGATGTACACGACCGGGGAAACGCCCAGAACCTTGAAGCAAGCACCCATACTCTGACAGAGGGTGTACTTCTCGTAGTCGTCATCGTAGCCGAGAGCGGCGGTGGCTTCTTTCAGGCTGGTCGCCAGAATCGGGACATTGGTACAGTGATAGGGGTCGCTGGCGCGGTTGATCGGCGCAGTACCGATCACCACCTGCAAACCAGCGGTAGACTGTACCGGTGCAACAACACCGGTCGGCTGCTCAGTGACGTAAACGCCATGCTTATAAACTGCCATGCGTTACTCCCTCCTTTAGTTCAGTGCCGCCTTGACTGCGGCAAAAATAATACCCGCGCCGCTCTTGGGGTTTTCCAGAGCTGCGCGAGTATTTGCGAAGTCGGCGATAGGAACCATCAGGCTCCGTGCCGCCGGGATTTTGTTCAGGAAGTCATTCACCGCGTCCGGCAGCGTGTCGCCGTCACTGTACACGGTAAACTGCTTCACAGTGTTCTTTACGGACGGCCCACAGTACACGACGGGGCCGGTCTTTTCCACCGCTGCGGTATTCTCTGCGGCGGCGGTCTGCTTTTTCTCGCTCATATTAACACCTCAATTTCCGGGTTATTCTCGCTGCTCATGCTGGGACAGGTCACGTCCATCTGCACGGTAGCGAAGTAGTACGGGCTTGTGTTATCCTGCTGGATCGCACAATCAATGGGGAGCAGCACGTTGAAATAGTCGCCGAAGATGTTGTGAACGCGGAAATGCTGGGCGAGGTCTTGCATGATGTTGTACAAGTCCAGCACCGCCGGGGCTTTCATATCCCGCGCTCCCTCCGCCTTATTGCGGCTGGGTGTCTGGTATGTACAAATAATCAGGCTCATGTCCACCAGTTCCGGCTCTTCCATCTTGTCGATGCTCCAACCTGCGGCCTTGACCAGAATAAACGGGGCGGCGGCGGCCACTGTGTCCACATCTTCGTCGTTGCCGAAGTCGGTTGGAAATTCAAAGTCGAAGATGTTGAGCGGCTTATCTTTGCCCTGACCGCTGAACGTCTTGCCCTCAAAGAGTTTTTCAAGCTCTTCGTGCAGACACTTCACAGCGTCAACCGGCGTATAGTTGCTTTCTCTCACTTTGCTTTCCTCCCGGCTTGCAGCAGAATCTTGGACACCTCATGCTGTAACCGCTCCTGCAAGATGATCTCGCTGTCCGGCTCCACCTCTTCCCGCCATACCGTACTGTGCATAGCACTGGCCGACGGGCTGGACATGGTGTAGAGTTTTTCTACGATGCCGTTCCTGTTCCTCCATCTTGTCGATTTCGGGTTTGTCGCCGGACGACCGAGAATCCTCTGCACCATGCCAACGTGTCCACTGTCGAACTTCACCAGAAAGCCCTTACTCGCCTGACCGTAATCGGTCTGTCCGCCGGTCAGCGGGGCCATCGGATTTTTCTTCAAGACACGGGAGGTGTGGAACTCAGGCGACAAAACCCAGCTTGTTCCCATGTGAGGAACAGCCGGGTTTGACTGAAAATCGCCCAGATCGTTTCGGCGGCTGGAAATAAAAATCTCCGCCGTTGGGTTCTGCGTCGTCGCCCTGTTGCGGATTTTCAACGCATTCAGGTGACGGCGACCGGCAGAATTGACGGCGTACCGAAGCCGTGCCTGCCGAACCATCATGTTCTTGGCTCTCGTGGCGGTCTGGTTGACTGCATTCTTCATGGCTCTGGGAGCCTTGTCATGCAGATCGCCGAGCGCACGTTCCACCTCACCGATGTTTGGCACTTGCACGTCATAGATTGCTTTTGCCATTACTGCCGCACCCTCTCCAACGTGACCAAATACAGACCATGTTCTGTCTGGCAGCTCTTCACCGAGTAGGTGATCTTGTCGTACTCCATCGGTTTTCCGATTTTAGGAGCAGGGCCATAATCAGCAACGCGAACAAAAAACTGCTTTTGAGAAATATACAGTCCTTGGTCGAAGTTTTGTTTGGCTCCGGCTTCCCAGTGCGACTTGCGTTCTCTCAGGTCTACCTCATACGGCACAACATCGAACTCTTCTCCGTCGATGGTGTGCTTTTCGACAAACTCTTGAAAGAAAACCTCGTCAATGTCAGCCATTGCCATTTCCAGAAAGTCGGTCATGGTCGCACCCGTTTACTCCGCAGAGGTCTTGCGGGCCTTCCTGCGGGGCGTTTTGTCCGCCGCGGCGGGGTGCGGTTCAGGCTCGTTGCCGTCGGCATCTGCCTGTTCCACAATCTCGCGGGTTTCCTCGTCCGGTTCGCCATAGACTGCCACGCCCTGCTGCACAAGGCGGTCAGCTTCGGCATCATCAAGGCAAACAAATTCCCCCGCCAGAATCAGCTTGGCGGGGGCGTTTGCCTTGGGACGGTGGCCGTAACCACCGGCGATGATCTGAACGATCTTCATATAGCTGCTCCTTTCCGGTTTAGCCCACCACGTTTGCGGCGAAGATGTACGGGTTCTTGTTCTTGGGAGCGGCCAGAGGACGACAGCCCAGACGGAGCTTGCGGGTGTCCTTGTCCTGATCCACGACGAACTTCGGAACACGCTTTGCAGCATAGGTCGAGTAGTTCACCTGACCGTAATCCATCTGGGTGATGGAGCCGTACATCATGTGGCCGCAGTTGGGAGCAGTCACCATAGCAGCATCGGCGGGGAAATACTTCTTCGTCAGGCCGTGGTCGTCGGAGTAGGTTTCATCGACGCTGAACACGGTGAGCATGAAGCCGCCGAAGTTCAGAGTACCCATGAGCACAACACCGTCGTACTTGGAAAGCTGCTGGCGAATCTCGCCGGTGATGATACCGCTGTTCTTGTCCAGAAGCCGCTGGGTTGCTTCATCGGTCAGGATGTAGTCAGCAGCATCCGTACCGAGAACCAGATCGGCAGCGGGCAGGCCGCGGGAGGACAGCATACGGCACATATTACGCACATCGCTGCGGTAATCGCCGCCAGTCTCGTTCCACTTCTTTGCCACGGTATACAGGTGGTTGCTCTTTTCGCCGGTGAAGAAGCGCACCTGCTTGGTGTCGCCCTGCGTCACATCGTCGATGTACTCCACCATATCGCAGCCGTTGTTAATCATGGTCTGCGCAGCCATCCACTCTTCGCGGCGGGTAATGCGGGCATCCATGTCGGCCATATCATCCACCAGCAGGCGGGCGGCTCTCTGCTGCTCGTCCATGCCGGGATAAATTGCTTCGCCAAAGCCGCGCTTGGTCAGCTCGTCCAGCGTCAGCAGACGGGACGGTGCGATATAGGCGGGCTGGATGCTGGTGATCTCATAGCCGCTGCGGGTCATGGGAATGTCGCCAACACGGGGAGCAACAAACGCGGCCAGTTTGCGGTCGCCGTCGCGGTACTCGGTAATAACCTTGTCGGCCTTGAAAATGTCACCTGCGCCGGTCGGGAAATAGCGATCTTTGAAGAAGCCGACCGCCGGGACGACCTCTTCAACGGCTGCTGCCAGAATGATGTTGTCGAAAAAATTCAGAAGAATCTCAGCCATTGTATGTATCCTCCTTTCACATCTCAGTCACGGGCAGGACTGCAATGCCGTTCATGCGCAGTGCGCTCTTGTCCGCTTCGGTCATGGTGTACTCGTCTTTGACCACCAGTTTGTCGGGGTTGAAGCAGCCTGCCAGATAAACGGTGGTGGTTGCATCGCCGGTGGCCGGTACGGTCACTTCGTCGGTCAGGATGCAATCTGCGGTCAGCGTGTCGCCGGAAGCGGCGGTGCTGCCCAGAATGTACAGCTTGCCGTCCTTTGCGCTCTTTGCGAACACAGTCCCGCGGGTGTAGGTAGCTTCCTTGCTGCCGACACTGGCAATTTTGCCAGCACCGACGCGCTTGGGCGGGGTCAGGCCCACGATCAGGTTGTCGTACTCGACCTCGCCCAGCTTTTCACTCAGCATCTTAGTTGCCATAGGTCAGTCCTCCTTTTTGGGGTGCAGCAGGTTCTTGAAAGCGGCCCGCTTCTCGGCATCGGTCGGCTTGGTGTTGGTCACGCCAGTACCGCCCACACCGCCAGCGGTTGCACCGCCCACGGCATTTGCGCCGCTGTTCTGTGCATCATCCTGCACATCGTCCAGCAGCTTATGGCCTTTCTTCTTGGCATCCAGAGCGGCGCGGTAGGTAAGCTCCTGTGCGGTGCAAGCCTTTGCGCCATACTTGGCTTCTGCCACCAGCTCGGACGGGATGGTGTCTGCGATCTCGTCAATGGCGGCAAGACGGTCACGTTCCTGCTTCTGTGCTTCTGCACGGGCATCGTTCACGATCTCATTGACCAGATCAGGACAGCCCGCCCGAAGCTCTTCTTTGTTCTTGAACTCCATTTCGGTTCCTCCGTTGTCGTTGTCCGGCTCTTCCGCCGGGTTGCTGTTGTCGGTGGTATTTACAAAACCGTCCTCTGCGGCAGGGGCCACCACAGCGCGGTTTCGTACAAATTCAGGGGCATCGTCGAAAGCACCCGGCACGGCAACGCTGTTGATGAACAGCGCACCGTTGCGGTTTTCGACCTGTGCCTTGGTTTGGTTGCCTGTCGTGACTTCATCCACAAAGCCGTGTTCTTTGGCTTCGCTTGCAGACCACCACGATGTAGCATCCATCCACGCCGCCACTTCCTCGACGGTGTGGCCGGTCTTTTTGGCGTACTGGTTCAGCACGTTGGTGCGCATCACGGTCAGCGCATCCATAAGCTGCTGTAAGCCCGCCATGTCCACAAACCCGTTCGGGTTCACCCGGATGGGATGGATCATGTAGGTTGCGTCTTCCGCCGCCTTGACCACCTTGCAATGGCTTGCCACGATGGTTGCGGCACTGGCGCAAATGCCCTCGATCTGCGCCGTGACTGTTCCGATCCGGTTTTCCAGCAGCGCACCGATTGCCTGTGCAGCCCAAACGTCGCCGCCGCCGCTGCAAATGCGCACCGTCAAATCCTCCGTTGCCGGGATCGTCGCAAGATCAGCGGCGAACTCTTTCGGGGTCACTTCATCGCCCATCCAGCTCGTTTCGCTGATATAGCCATAAAGCAGAAGTTCCGCCGTGCCGCCGGTGTCGGCTGCATTGCGGAACTCCCAAAATTTCTTATTATTCGTCTTTGCCGGGGTCGCCGCCGTCCCGTTCAGGAACAGCGGTTTGCTGTTGTGCTTGCGCTCCTGCAATTTCGTCCACCTCCCGTTTCAGTGCGGCTTCGGATTTCCGCTGCCGCATATTTGCTTCGTAACTTCCGCCGGTCATTTGGGCGGTTTCCTGTGCTGCCGTAGAGAAGCCGCTGTTCACCCGCATCTGGGCGGCTGCGGCTTCGTCCTTGGGGTTGAGGTTTGTCCGTGCTGGGCCGTTCCATGTGCAGTTCATGTAGGCCGCGGCCACAGCCGGGTCAACCAGAAAACCGGGGGCTTTGATCCTGCCCTTGCACACAGCTTCCCGGAACCATGCTTCGTAGACCGGCTGGCAAAAATAATCTGCAAACCAGTCACGGTGCATCCCGGTTGTTCGCCAGAACTCGTTCAGTGCGCCCCGCGCCGCCGAGTAGCTTGTGCTGAACTGCTTGTAGAGCACCTCGGACGGGATTTCCAACGCTGCCGCCATCTGCTTTACGATAGCGTTCATGAACGCTTCAAAGCCCGTGGTCGGATGTTTGGGGTCTGCAAACTGTACATCTTCGCCGGGATTCAGGTCGATAAATGCGCCGGGAGCCAGCTCTACACTGGTTTTGTCTGGGGCATCCACTTGCACCTCCGGCGGAAGCATCTCGCCAAACGGTATCTCGTCAGACTGATCCGTTTTCTTGATGAAAACCGTGAACATGGCTGACACCACAGCGGCGGTCAGCTCTGCGTCCGTGAAGCGACCCAACTGCTTCAAACTTTCCAGCACCGGAGCCAGCAGCGGCACTCCCCGCACCTGACCGGCGCGGTCACGCTGCATCAGGCACAGGATGTTTTGCCGCCCGGTCTTTGCGCCGTAGGCTTCCACTCTCGTCCAGTGTGATGCTGCAAGGCCAGCCGCCGCCGTGCTTGCCAGCGGGTGACGGTCGCAAATCCAGTAGGCAACGACCATGCCCTCGGCATCGGTTTCAACACCTTGCACGATCTTTTCAACATGACGACCGTTGATCTCACAGGGCGAAAGCACGTCCATGAAGCTGGGCGAACACAGCCGGTCGGCTTCGATGATCCGCAGCCGCAGATCATACGGCACGCCGGGCGACTTCTTGTTTTGCAGCACCGCCACAGCGTCACCGTTCAGCAGGAAACCCGTGAACACGAGCTGTTGGAGCATATAGAAGTTATCGAGCCGGTCTGCATCGCAGGTCGGTTTGTTCGCCCACAGGCCAAACTCCCGTGCGATCTGGGCGTTGATCTTCTGGGCTTCTTCATCGGAGATACCCAGAAAGGCGTTGTCGATCTGGGGTGTCGGGGTCAAGCCGCCGCACACCACGTTGGTGCGCATCGTCTTGATTGCACCGGTCGCCAGCGGAACGCCCATAAAGGCATCGCGGCTTCTTTCCCGCAGGACTCGAAGATTATCCTCGATGTCCTCTTTCGGGCTTCCGCCGTGCCATGTCCAGCCCCGCATGGATTTCTTGTGCAGGCTGGCTCCATAGTTGGAGTAGCCCGAATTGATTGCCCGTATTGCCGACTGTGCGGCAGCACGTTTCACCGCCCGCTCCGGGGCAATCGCCGTGAGCAGGCTATCAAACATTCCCATGTCAGCCCTCCCTTACAGGTCGCGGGGTACAAAATGCCCCATCCGGTTCCTGCCGTTCCGCTGACGGGAAAGTTCCGTCACCTTGTTCGACCAGTATTCGATTCGTTTACCGATCTGCGTCAGGTCGGCTTTGGTCAGCGACCGGTTGCCGATCTGGTAGCTCTGGCCGTGCGATACGCTCTCTTCGGCGGCTACCCAAACGTCCAGCATCCGTTGTGCTGTTTCCAGCGTAATTCCTGCCATTTAGATACCTCCCGAAAGTTGACGACGGCCCCGTGCTTTCTTGACCGGCTGGACGGTGGTTCCGTCTGCGTCCGTCTTTTTCAGCACAGGGCGAGAAATGGCAAGAGCCGCGGTTGCGTAATTGCGCAAGTCCAACGGCTCGTTTCGTTTATGCTCTTTGTCTTTGATTTCCCAGTATTCTTTCAAGCGGCCTTTCACAAACCGCACCACTTTCTTCTCAGCCGTTAAGCCCTTGAAGTATTCCTCCGTGTAACCCGCTTCCGGGTTGGACGGGAAATGGCAGTAGTTCGGTCCGGGGGTCTTGACCTCCAACCGCTGGTAGATGGTCGTCTTGCCAGCGTCAACGCCCAGAATGAACAGCTCCGCCTTGACGCGGTTGTTCTTGGACGGGTTGCGGATGAACGGAACGCCGCTGCCGCCCATGCCCTTGATCGCAAAGATACGGCGGTTGAGCCGTTCCTTGGCGAACCGGTACACCGCGTCGGTGTGGTGTCCGCCGGAGTCGATGCAGGTAGCCAACAGTGGGTAGGCCGTGCCATCCGCCTTGCGCCACGTTTGGAGCAGGAAGTTGTCAAGGTCGTCCCACACCTGATCCGACAGCATATCGCCGTAGATTTTCTGGTAGCGGATGCCCCAGCTCTCCACACCCTCGCCCCAGCCGACCACCTCAACTTCAAAGCGGTCGTCCTGCACGTCAACACCGGCAGTAAGATACAGAACATCGTCCGGCACTTCTGCGGCGTAGATTTCGCGGCGGTTGAACAGCTCGGTGTCCTCCAACTGGATTCCACGCTCTTCCCACGTTTCGCCCAGCTCGGTGTTCACCCAAACTTTCATCTGTTCGGGGTTGCCGTGGTCAAGGGCGATCTTGGCTTCTATGAACTTCTGCACGACCTCTTTCCAGCCCACAAAGGTTGAAGCCAGCGTGTTCAGGTGAAATCCTCTGGCTTCTGCGCCGGGGTTGGCTGCAACGTACTTGCCGTGAATGCCCTGCTCTTTCCACCGGTATTCGTTGGCGATGCAGCCGCACTCCCGGCAGACGTAGCTCACGCCCTTGTCGAGATCATCCGGGTCAAACTTGACGTTCTCCCAGAGGAACGGCTGGTATGCTCCGCATTCCGGGCAGGGTACGTTCCATTCTTCTTGCGTAGAAAGCAAGTAGGCATCCTCGATTCGGCTGTCTCCCTTGATGGTGGGAGTGCTGACCATGACGGTTTTGTAGTCCCAAAAGGTCGTCTGGCGTTTCTTTGCCAGATCAAGGGGATCGCCCTCAGTTCCCGCGCTCTTTGGGTAACGGTCGATCTCGTCCGCCAGCAGCACCTTGATGGGGCGGCTGGCAAGGCTGGACGGGCTGTTTGCGCCCACAATGGTGATGTGTCCGCCGGGAAAATTCTTCTTCATGACGGTGTTGCCAGCGTACCGGCTCTTGGTATCTACAAGGCCGGTAAGCCGGGGCGTGTCCCGGATCATGGGAGCAATGCGGTCTTTCGAGAGCGTTTGTCCCATGTCAAGGGTCGGCTGCATACACATCACCGGACAGGGTGCATAGTCCATGTAGTAGCCCAACGGGTTGAGGATGAAAGCATCCGTCTTGCCGATCTGCGCTGCTGACATGACGACGACCGACCGGACGTGAGGATCGCCAATGGCATCCATGATAGCCCGCTGGTATGGGGCTTTCTCTGTATGCCACCGCCCCGGCTCTGCGCTGGACTCAGCGGACAGCACCCGGTACTTGTCCGCCCACTGGCTGACGGTCAGCGGCGGTGGCGGACGGAGCTTGCTCAAAACCTCCGCGAACAGCTCCACGGTCTGCGGTTCAAGTTTTACGATCCGTTTCTTCTTCACGTTTCGGCTCACCCCTGACGCATTCCGGGAACATACACAGGATAAGCCGCTGATGGATGCGCTTACCCCACGGACAGGCCTTGCACTCGCTTCCGGGTTTATCCGGTTTTTTCTCCGTCTTGTTCATCTTCATCATCCTTTGGCCGCTCCAATGCGACCTGATAATTTGAAAACTCTTCCATGATCTCGTGGAGGGAGCTTTGCAGCAAGTCCATGATCTTGTCCTCGTCGCCGTCCAGCTTGGCGATGTTCGCCGCCAGCTTGTTCGGCAGGGCAAGCAATCTCGAACGCAGGTTCATGACGATGGTGGTCATGCCGGTCATAATATCCGACTTGCGGTAAAGCTCACCGTTCCGCACCTTGTTCTCGGTTTCAGCAGCGATCCGCTTTTCCTTGGTCAGCTTCGCCCGCTCTTCGTTGAGATCAGCCTTGCCGCCCTCGTCGCCCCGCAGGTAGTTGATGTACCGCCGGACGCTGGAACGCAGATCGTATAGGCCGGGGGCTTTCTCTTCCAGCACCCCCTCGTCCCGGAGCTGGCGCACCCGGCGTTCGGACAGGTCAAGATACTGCGCCACTATCTTTGTCGTGTGGAGCTTCTTCTTCATCCTCTTCGTCCCCCTCCGGGTCTACGTCTACCTCACCGGTCGCCCGCATCTTTGCAATGTCAAGGCGGGCCAGTTCCAGAGCGTACCGCTTTTCAAATTCTTCTTGCTGGCGAATCTGGGTCGTAAGGGAAATGATTCTGCCGGAAACCTTGTTCAGAGCTTCCCGCAACTGCGTTACCCGGACAAAGGCACTGTCTTTGTTGACCATCGCCATCTTCTGCACGGCACTGTCCGCCGTCTTGCCCTCGGCATCCGGGCCGGGTTTGCGCATATCGGTGATGGTGGCTGTGAACAGTTCTTCCGGGCTGCACTTCTCGTACTCCGCGATCTTCTCCATGATGTGCCGCTGCTGAATCCGCAGCAGCTTCAACTCATAGGCGTTGTTCGCGCTGGCCCCGGTGGGTATCGCATCCAGCCACGCCCGTTCCTCTTCGGTCAGCCGGTCAAGGTGGATGGTGCTATATGCGCCGTCTTTCTCCGCGTTGGTGTTGCCATCCGGCGCACCGCCACCGGTGTTGCCCTTGGCGTTCTTCTTGCCCCGGCTGTTCTTGTTACCGGGTTGCCCGCCGCGCTTGCGCTCTATGGCATCCTCCCACCGGTCGATCTTCTTCCAGTTGCGAACCGTGCCGTAGGTCACGCCCAGCGTGGCCGCAAACTCTTTGAGGTTGATCTTCTCGCCCGACCGCCGCCGCTTGACGTACTCAGCCTTGGCGGTGTCGCGCTTGTCGTTCCGCTTCGGCATCCTGCATCACTCCTGCACCCCGTTTCTCGAATCCGCGCAAAAGAAAAAGCCCCACGACATAACGCCGTGGAGCTTCGCTTACTTTTCACTGTACCCATTATACCCGGAAAAGTGTATCACAGTGTATCATTTTGAAAATTTTCCCGAAAAAATCCCCCCTAACTTTTTCAGACCCCCCTCCGGGGAAGTGCAAAAAATCCCCTATACCTAGAAAATTTTCGGGCTTTCGGACCCGTGAGTGGAAGAATCTTCCTCCCCAGTACCTTGCCGGTGGCCCGAAAAATGGTAGAAAGAGGAAGAAAAGGCTGAAAAATCGGACTTTTTCAGCCGTCAAAATCGCCAAAAATCCCGGAAAAACCCCGCCAAAACAGGCTGAAAAGCCGTCAAAATGACGGAAAAGGGCGGCAAAACACCGGCGGCGGGCATCCTTTAAGGTATCGCGGGGCGGGCGACGACCGGCGGCAAAAGGGCAAAAGAAAAAGCCCCGCCGCGGCGGGCTGTTGAGCGGGCCGGGGCGGGGCTGCTGTCCTATATAACTATGTAGCGGGGCGCGGGCGGGGATTCTGTCGCCCTCAT
>OGUP01000764.1_pt1 | contig 19956 bp, 18 predicted proteins | sample 1553661 | NCBI WGS metagenome assembly OGUP01 (sample SAMEA2580026, study PRJEB22360) | human gut metagenome | biome: human gut; feature: human-associated habitat; material: faeces | place: Denmark | collected 2008/2010
AAATATAATCACTTTCATACCCATAGGCTTCTGCTTTGTATTTCGCAACAGTTTCTTTTTTTCCGTCATCATCGATATCAAGAAACGATACATTCACTAAATTTCCGGTTTCTGTTTTAGTTGTATAAGTCCCCTTGTACGATGCTATTTCTGGACAACGCTGCGGCATGGAAATACCAAGACTCTCCCAGGATGAAGACAAACCAGCTGCCGTTTTTGCATAATAAGTCAACACATAAACTGCATCTTCTACTGTGATTTGGTCATCATAATTGACATCTGCAACAAATCTTTTCCGCTCTGTTACAGAGGACGACTGCCCAGCAGCACTTTTTGCATATATCGTCAAAATTTCTACTGCATCCAAAACAGAAACTTCCTGGTCTTCATTCATATCGCCCATATCATCCATGCTAACAGCATCTGCTTTCACAGGATGATAAAGCGGTACAGAAACAAATGTACAAGCAAATAGAACTGCTAATCCCTTTTTCAAAAACTTCATATACATCCTCCTTTTGACGAAAAAGGCGGCTCACCAATTTCTGATTTGCCGCCTTTTTCTTCATGTACCTGAAAAATCATTAGTCCTTCAGAACGCCGTCTTCGTCGTCCTTCTTCTTTTTCTTGGATTCTTTCTTTGCCTTGGCTTCTTCTGCCGCAGCAGCCTTTGCCCGTTCGTTGTCTTCCTTAACGGTGATGTTTTCCTGAATTGCCCAAGTCTTAATCCGCATCTTGTGACGGTCGCCACCCGTTTCAATCTGAATGGTATCGTCTTCCACACGGGTTACCAGACCAACAATTCCGCCGATAGTAACGATTTCATCACCAACCCGTACGGCACGCTGCATCGCCTGCTGTTCCTTTTCCTTCTTCTTCTGCGGACGAATCAGGATAAAATACATGACCGCAAACAGCAATACCATCATAATCAGAGAGCCAACCATTCCACCGCTTCCAGTGGCAGAGGAACTGCTGCTACCGCTGGATGCAGCGGCAGGCATCATGCTCAAAGCTCCCGTCAATGCTGCTACACTAAATGCCAATCCGTATTTTGCCATTCTTTTTCTCATGCTGTGTTCCTTTCCGGCTTACGCCTTCGCTTTGATATATTCGTCAATGGACGCTGCTGCTTTTTTACCAGCTCCCATTGCCAGAATCACCGTTGCTGCACCGGTCACTGCGTCACCGCCTGCATATACACCATCCTTAGTGGTCTGCATGGTATCTTCGTTGACAATCAGACAGCCCCGCTTGTTGGCTTCCAATCCAGCTGTGGTTGTCCGAATCAGCGGATTCGGAGAAGTACCAATGGACATGATAATGGTATCTACATCCAGCACATATTCACTGCCCGGAATGGCAACTGGCCGCCGTCTGCCGCTTTCGTCCGGTTCGCCCAGTTCCATCTTGATGCACTTCATGCCATTGACTCTGCCAGTCTTTTCATCGCCCAGAATTTCTACCGGATTGTTCAGGTTCAGGAATTCTACGCCCTCTTCCTTTGCATGGTGTACTTCTTCTTTTCTTGCCGGCATTTCTGCTTCGGAACGGCGGTAAACAATATAAACATGTTCTGCACCCATCCGCAATGCACTTCTTGCAGCATCCATTGCAACATTTCCGCCGCCGACAACGGCAACTGCCTTGGACTTTATGACTGGTGTATCATATTCTTCCCGATAGCCCTTCATCAGGTTGATTCGGGTCAGATATTCGTTTGCAGAGCAAACACCAACCAGCGATTCGCCCGGAATGCCCATAAACCGTGGCAGACCTGCACCAGAACCAACAAATACTGCTTCATAGCCGTCTTCCATCAGTTCATCAATGGAAAGAATCTTACCGATTACCATATTTGGACGGATTTCAACGCCCAGTTCTTCCAGTGTTTTTACTTCTTTCTGTACGATGCTCTTCGGCAGACGAAATTCCGGAATGCCATACATCAGAACACCGCCAGCAACCTGAAATGCTTCAAAAATGGTTACCTGATAGCCCAGCCGTGCCAAATCGCCAGCACAGGTCAAACCAGCAGGGCCGCCGCCAACAACAGCAACCTTGTGCCCATTCGATGCAACGGGTTTTGCCTGCAAGTTTCCGTGTTCTCTCGCATAGTCTGCGGCAAACCGTTCCAGACGACCGATTCCGACCGGCTGACCCTTCTTGCCACGGACACACTTGCCCTCACACTGTGATTCCTGCGGACAGACTCTTCCGCAGACTGCCGGCAGGCTGTTGGTGGAGGTGATAATTTGATAAGCTTCTAAGAAATTTCCAGCTGCCATCTGCTGAATAAATTCTGGGATACGAACGCCAACCGGACAACCTGCGACACAAGGCTTTGCCTTGCAGTTCAGACAGCGAGTTGCTTCTTCCATTGCCATTTCTGGCGTATATCCCATTGCAACTTCTTCAAAACAAGTTGCCCGTTCTTTTGGATCTCGTTCCGGCATCGGCACTTTTTCCAATGCCATATTTGGTTTTGCCATTGCGTTTTTCATCGCTTCCAATCGGAAACGATACTCCTTTCCTTATTTTACTTCCGCATTCATCATTCTACATGCGTGTTCTTGTTCCCGATACGTTCCGCCACGCCGCATCAATTCGTCATAGTCTACCTTATGACCATCAAAGTCCGGACCATCCACACAGGCATACCGAATCTGACCATCTACGGTGACACGACATCCGCCACACATTCCTGTCCCATCTACCATGATTGGATTCAGGGAAACGATTGTCGGGATTGCATACGGTTCAGTTACCTTAGAAACAAATTTCATCATCGGGATTGGACCAATCGCAATGACCATATCATATTTCTTTCCGGCATCAATCTGTTCTTGCAACACGTTGGTAACAAAACCTTTCTGTCCATATGTGCCGTCATCGGTACAGAGGAACAGGTTGTCACTGCACTGCCGGAATTCGTCTTCCAGAATGACAATATCCTTGCTCCGGAAACCAGCAATGACATCTACCTTTTTGCCCATGTGGAACAGCTGCTTTGCCTGCGGATACGCAATTGCACATCCAACGCCGCCGCCAACAACACAAACAGATTCTACGCCCTCCGGAATTTCGGTTGCCACGCCCAAAGGTCCTACCAAGTCCAGAATGGAATCGCCAGCGTTCAAAGCAGCGAGCCGTTCGGTCGTATGACCGACAATCTGGAAAATCAGCGTAATCGTTCCGGCTTCCCGGTCATAATCGGCAACCGTCAGCGGAACACGTTCTCCGTACTCGTCAATCCGGAAAATGATAAACTGCCCCGGTAATACTTTTTTTGCAATCAGTGGTGCATCCAGCTTGATTTTAACAACCGATGGATTCAACACGGTTTTTTCGATGATTGGAAACACAATTTTCCCTCTCTTTCATAAAAATAATCGTAATTTTATTATACCACGCAATTTTTGAAAATACAACCCATTTTCCACATGATTTTTTGTACAATTTTCTCTGAATTTTAAAATATCCCAGACAGCAACTGGGCAAATTGCTGTCTTTCCGGAAAAATGCGGTTATAAGTTCAGTGATATTTGACTCTAAAAAAATAAGCCGACAACAATCTGTCAGCTTATTTTTTCTTACATGTTTTCTGTGCAGATTCCAATGGATGTCATTTATGCTTCTGGTTCTGTTTCCGATTCTGCATCTTCTGCATCCTCTTCTTTGTGTTCCAAATCATCCATGGTCAAATCACTGTAATCAAATTCCAGCAATTCGTTGCAGCACGGACAATGCATCGTGCCTTCATCCAAAACAGAATCTGACAATACAATCGTATTCTGACAATTCGGACATACTGCTTCATACATATCATCGTCGTCGTCATCATAATCGTCGTCATCGTCTTCAAACTCGTCTGCTTCGTCTTCATCATCCTCTTCATCGCCAAAGACTGCATCTTCCACGTCGCCGAGGTCTTCGTCCAGAGATTCGCAGAGTTCTGTCAGTTCATCTACCTGATCCTGTAAATCCGTTACATACAAAACCGTTTCCTGAAGCACGTCCAGCAGCTGACTCAGAACCTTTCCTTCTTTGGTGGTCAAGTCCAGTTCCATACCGTCTACCATGCCATTCAGATAAGACATCTTGTCACTCAAATTCATATGCTCCGCCCTCTTTCTTTTCTTTTGTCCATTGCTGAAACAGACTGTTTTTTCACAGATACCATGTACCTGTATTTATGCCAAGAATCGAGCTCGATTCTTATGCACGTTCCATATATTCGCCGGTTCTGGTGTCGATCCGAATCTTGTCGCCAGTGTTGATAAACAGCGGAACTTTGATTTCTGCACCAGTTTCCAGTGTTGCCGGCTTGGTTGCGTTGGTTGCAGTATCGCCCTTGAAGCCCGGGTCAGTTTCGGTTACTTCGAGTTCTACAAAGAACGGCGGTTCTACACCGAATACGTTGCCCTTATAGGACAGAACCTTAACTTCCATGTTTTCTTTTACGAACCGGAATGCATCGCCCAGCTTCTTGCCATCAATCGGCAGCTGTTCGTAGGTTTCCATGTCCATGAAGTAATACAGACCGCCATCTTCATACAGATACTGCATATCCTTCCGTTCAATGTAAGCGGTCGGATACTTATCAGTCGGGTTGAAAGACCGTTCTACCACTGCACCAGTGATGACATTCTTATACTTGGTACGAACGAATGCAGCACCCTTACCCGGCTTTACGTGCTGGAATTCAATAACCTGTACAACGTTGCCGTCCAGTTCAAAGGTGACACCGTTTCTGAAATCGCCTGCTGAAATCATAAAATTAAACCTCCGTGATTGTTTGTTTCTATCTCCTGTTCTGTTGCCGCTGTCCTCCGGACAGAAAGCACAGGTATATATTTTATTATACTACAGATTTCGGCGTTTTGCAAGCCTTTTCCATAAATTTTTTTCAATCCGATTAGAAATTCCAGTCCGGCTCTTGTCCAGCTGCCTTCTTTGCATAGTAGGTCAGAATTTTCACGGCATCCGCAACATCAATCTCGTCGCTGCTGTCATCTACGTTCATCGCCTGATAAACGGCTTCTATTACGGAAACTGGATTGCCAGCTGCTTTCTGTGCATAATACTGCAAGACAAAAACTGCATCTGCAACATTGACTTCCCCATCCTGATTTGGGTCACCCTTTAAAATAACTGGTGCTTCCATGGTCTGCAAAGTATAGCGAGATTCCCGTCCCTGTGCGTTATCACTTGAAATGATTTTCTGGAAATAGGTTTCTGCATAAGAATTCTGATAGCAGGCAACGGTGATTTTTTGAGACATTCCCTGAAAGGCTTCGCTGGCAATGGTCTGCACGCTGGATGGAACAGTTAGTTTCTGCAAGCCGGTACAGCCATAAAATACATAGACCGGAATCTCCTGCAAGGTATTCGGCAAGGTTACCTGCTCCAAAGACGAACAGCCCCAGAATGCAGCCGCCTGCAATTCCTGCAAGCTGTTCGGCAACTGTACTTGCTTCAAAGATGCTGCATTACAGAACGCATAGCTTCCAATCGTTGTTACCGTATTTGGAATGGTAATGGAAGTAAGTTTCGTCTGAGAAAATGCCCACGCTCCAATGGTCTGCAAGCCCGTTGGCAGCGTTACATCTGTCAAATCCGCAGCAGAAGCAAACGCATACGGTGCGATTTCTGTAACCGTATTTGGTACGGAATAAGTTGTTCCCGTTTTTGCAGGCGGATAGCAGAACAGCGTTGTCTTTTCGGCATTCATCAAGACATCATTTTCAACAGAAAATGCAGTGTTTCCATTTTCAATCGCAAACGTCTGCAAGCTGATGCAATCTCCAAATACATTTTCTCCCAGTGTTGTCAGGGTTGCTGGAATGGCAACGCTCTGCAACGATACACAGTTGAAAAAGGCAAGGTCGCCGATACTCTTCAGCGATTGCGAAGATGGGATATTACTCAGGGAAACACAATCCGAAAAGGCAGAACTTCCGATGGACTGCAAGGAATCCATCGCTCCAATGCTGGTTAGAGCGGTACAGGAAGAAAAGGCATTCGGGGCAATTACCTGCACATTTCCGCCACCCGTTACCGTTTCCAGACTCTTGCAACCATAAAAAGCACGCTCTGCAATCACTCGCACTGGCAAACCGCCAATGGAAGACGGAATTTTAATGGTCGTACGGGTCTGGTCGCAGTCAATGACTTCTGCATAATCACTGTATTTCAAATATTTCAAGCCCTTATAAAAATCCGTTTCCTCTGCTGCTGCTACAGACAAGGTAACCTGAGAGAAAATCGGTGAAACTGCCGGAACAGTTGCTGCTGTCAGCATGCAAGCAGCTGCCAAAATGCCGCACAAACGACGTTTATAAGATGGATTCATGGTATCACTTCATCCTTTCTGAATATTGCGTGGTTTCAAAATGTTCTTCTATCTATCACAATCCATAGAAGATAGCTTTATGATAGCACAGAATCATGTAATCTGTCAAGGCTTATTTCCGCCTGCAAAGCAATCATTTCACAAGGTTTCCCGATCAATTTCTTTACCAGCTGCACTTGCCAGCAAACCAACGGAACAAAAAGGAAATTCTTGCTTATTTTGCTGGAATACAAATCAAATCCGGTGTGACTGCGGTCAGATTCCGGCAGCCTGTTTCTGTGATGACGACGAAATCTTCAATCCGCACACCAAATTCTCCCGGCAGGTAAATGCCCGGCTCTACAGTAACCACGTTTCCCGGTTCTAATGATACATGAGAAGACGGTGCAGCGTTCGGATATTCGTGAATGTCCATTCCAACACCGTGCCCCAGAGAGTGCCCGAACTGCTTGCCATAGCCAGCCGCTGTAATGATATCTCTTGCAGTCGCATCCAGTGCTTTTCCGGTAATGCCAGCACGAGCCGCTTGCAGGGCAGCTGCCTGTGCCTTCTGAACAACTTCATAGACGCTCTTCATCTTTTCGGTTGGTGTTCCAACGCAGACCGTTCGGGTCATATCGCTGTGATAGCCGTTCACCATTGCACCGAAATCCATCAGCACAAAGTCCCCTGCCTGTACGGCTGCATCCGATGGCACACCATGCGGCATGGAGGTTCTTGCACCCGTCAGAGCAATGGTCGGGAACGACATTGCTTCTGCACCCAGTTCCAACATCGTGAAATCTAATTTTCTCTGAATTTCCCGTTCTGTTACGCCTACATGCAGCCAGTCTATTACATTCTGCAAGGCTGCTTCTGCAATTCGCTGGGCTGCCTGAATCTGTTCGATTTCCTCTGGCGTTTTTACCATCCGGCATTCTTTAATCGCATCGCTCAGCACATTGCTGGTATCCCACGTATACTGATGAGAAAACCGCTTTTGCAGGTTGGAAAACTGCTGCAAGGTCATTTCTGCGGATTCCACTGCAATGGTCGTTGCGTGGTGCTGCTGCAACAGATTTTCCACCTGTACCGACAGATTTTCCAGTTCTATTACCTGACAATCCTTGACACATGCTCTTGCTTTTTCAATATACCGAAAGTCAATCAGCAAGTATGCTCCATCCCGAAAGCAAATCACATCTCCGGCAGAAGATGCCATTCCGGTAAAATATCGGCGGTTGACATCTGCGGAAATCCACGCACAGTCAATGCCCTCCGGCAGCCGCTGCATCAATTGTTCAATCCGAGTCATCGTCAAAAGCCCCTTTCTAAGCAATTCTATCATCCATAATTAAAGCATTGCCAATGCCTGCAACGCCAGAAAATAGCTATTAATGCCAAAGCCGGCAATCGTTCCGGTGCAGACCGGTGCAATGACGGACTTCGACCGAAATGCATCTCTTGCCTGAATATTGCTAATGTGTACTTCGACACACGGCAGTTGCATATCTGCAATCGCATCATGAATCGCATAGCTATAATGTGTATATGCTCCAGCATTGATGACTACGCCATCCATCGTCTTTCTTGCCGCTTGCAGCTTGTCAATAATTGCACCTTCGTGGTTCGACTGGAAAATTTCGCAATGCAGACCGAGTGCTTCTGCCCGCTCTAAAATCATTTCATTCAGCTTGTCGAATGTCACATTTCCATAAAATGCAGGGTCACGTTCTCCCAATAAATTCAGGTTTGGTCCATGGATAACCAGTACATTTTTCATGATTGTGTTCCTTTCTCTTCTTGATAAATTTCACGGGGAAGGAATGGTACTTCCATTCGCCGTTTGAACCGGAAAAACCGAGTTTGCTCGTGTGCAATCGGAAAGACAAAAATACATTTCAACCGTTTGAGGTTTGCCCCCAACACATCCGTAAAAATCTGGTCGCCAACAACCGCCAGTTCTTTCCAAGGAAGTTCCATAACGGCTCTCGCTTCTCGAAATCCCTTTGAAAGCGGTTTCTTTCCCTCGCAGACAAAGGGCAACCCCAATAAATCTGCAAACGGTTTGACTCTGGGCGGATGGTTGTTGGATACAATACACATCGCAATGCCATTTTCTTTCATGACCGCAATCCAATCCAGCACGCCTTCCGCCGGACGGGGGTTGTCGTGGGTGGTCAGGGTATTATCCAAATCCAGCAGCAATCCTCGAATTCCGAAATGCTGCAACATTGTTGGGGTAATATCGCACACGGAACGCAGTGCTGCTGTTATCCGAAACATCAATCGCTTCGCTCCTTTCTTGTTGTTCTGCTTTTATCATACCGCATCCCTGCCTCTGAACGTGTCAAAAACAGTCGAATCGGTTTTGTCTTACAAAAAAACGGACACACTTTTTCAAGTGTGTCCGCTGTGCTGTTTGCGTCAAAAATTAATATTTCCGCTTACGAGCAGCTTCAGACTTCTTCTTACGCTTTACTGAAGGCTTTTCGTAATGTTCTCTTTTCCGAACCTCAGCAATTACGCCGTCCTTAGCACAAGATCTCTTAAACCGCTTCAGTGCGGTATCCAGAGATTCATTTTTGCCAACACGAACTTCTGCCACTTACATTTCCCTCCCTTTGCCGCCACGGCAGAGGCTGATCATCCGCAAAGTTTCCCCTGCTTCTGACCTATACCACCGATGGTCCCGACATCGGAACTTCGGGATACTACATCAATCTGTCCTTAGCAATCAACTTGGTTTTTATCACACCGTTTCCGGCATGGCAGCCATCCAGAAACACACGAAAAATCCGCAGTTTTCTGTTCGGCATTTCAAATATGTTTTATTATAACACACAGAAAATGGTTTGTCAAGCCTTATCGGAAGTTTTTTTAATTTTGGTTATTTTGCAACAAAATTAACCAGTTTATTTGGTACATATATCTGCTTCACCAGTTGCTTTCCAGCAACAGCTTCTGCAATCTTTGGTTCTGCCAGAGCCTGTTCCAGAACCGCATCCTTTTCTGCACCCACTGCAATATCCATCTTGCAGCGTACTTTTCCGTTGATCTGTACAACGATTTCAATAGTGTCTTCCTTGCAGAGTTCCTCGTCATAAGTCGGCCAGCTCTGTTCATGCAGGATTCCGCCACAGTAGGTTTCATACAGTTCTTCGGTGATATGCGGAGCGAACGGGTTCAACAGAATCAACAGTGTCCGAAATTCTGCCTTGTTAATCGAACCAGTTGCCGTGATTTCGTTCAACAGTTCCATCATAGCAGCAATGGCAGTATTGAACTTCAGGGTTTCAATGTCGTTGGAAACCTTCTGAATGGTCTGATGCATCTTCCGTACCAATGATTCCCGATAGGTATCGCCGTCAATCAGGTTATCCTGCAATGCCCAGATACGGTCTAAGAACCGCTTGCATCCACGAATGCTGGAGGTGCTCCACGGAGCAGCCTTTTCAAAGTCGCCGACAAACATTTCATACAAACGCAGGGTATCTGCACCGTATTCCTTGACAACATCGTCCGGATTGATGACATTGCCCTTGGACTTAGACATCTTGGTGAACTTGCCCGGATGGTCTGGGTCTTCGCCCAAAATCATACCGTGAGAGGTTCTCCGCTTGTACGGTTCTTTAGTATTGACAACGCCAATATCATACAAGAACTTATGCCAGAACCGAGAATACAGCAGGTGCAAAGTGGTGTGTTCCATACCGCCATTGTACCAGTCAACCGGCATCCAGTAATTCAGTGCTTCCTTGGAGGCAATGCCGTTCGGGTTCTTCGGGTCGCAGTAACGCAGATAGTACCAGCTCGAACCTGCCCACTGTGGCATGGTGTCGGTTTCCCGCTTTGCAGGGCCACCGCACTTCGGGCAAGTGGTATTGATAAAGCTTTCCAGTGTGGACAGCGGGCTTTCACCGGTATCCGTCGGCATATAGCTTTCTACATCCGGCAATGTCAGCGGCAGTTCGCTTTCCGGCAATCCAACCCAGCCGCACTTGTCACAGTAAACAACCGGAATCGGTTCGCCCCAATACCGCTGCCGAGAGAATACCCAGTCCCGCAGCTTATAGTTGACCTTGGACTTGCCCTTGCCAGTTGCTTCCAGCCAGCCCTTAATCTTTACCTTTGCATCTTCTACAGACATGCCATCGAGGAAACCGCTGTTGACCATCGTACCTGTTGCACAATCGGTGAACGCTTCCTTGGTGACATCGCCGCCCTTGACTACTTCGATAATCGGCAGGTCGAACACCTTTGCAAATTCATAGTCACGGGTATCGTGTGCCGGAACTGCCATGATTGCACCTGTTCCGTAACTCATCAGAACATAGTCCGAAACGAAAATCGGGATTTCCTTGTCATTGACCGGATTGATACCACGAACACCCTTCAGGCAAACGCCCGTCTTTTCCTTTGCCATTTCTGTCCGTTCAAAGTCAGACTTTTTGGCTGCCTTTTCCTGATATGCACGGATTTCATCCATATTTTCCAGCTTGTCTGCCCACTTTTCAATCAGCGGATGTTCCGGAGAAATAACCATGTAAGTTGCACCAAACAGGGTATCCGGACGAGTGGTATAGATTTTCAGTGCATCACCAGCAGTGGTCTGGAAGTCTACTTCTGCACCGGTAGAACGTCCAATCCAGTTCCGCTGTGCGGTCTTAATCTTTTCCAGATAATCCACTTCATCCAAATCATCCAGCAACCGCTGTGCATATTCTGTAATCTTCAGCATCCACTGAGATTTTACTTTCTGTACAACTTCGCCGCCGCAGCGTTCGCAAACGCCGCCAACAACTTCTTCATTTGCCAGAACGACCTTACAGGAAGTACACCAGTTGACAGCCGTTTCTTTCTTGTATGCCAGACCTTTCTTGAACATCTGCAAGAAAATCCACTGTGTCCAATGGAAATAATTCGGGTCAGTCGTGTTGATTTCCCGATCCCAGTCAAAGGACATACCCAGTGCCTGCAACTGCGACTTAAATCTTGCAACATTGTTTGCGGTTACGATTGCCGGATGAATCTTATGCTTGATAGCATAGTTTTCAGTCGGCAGACCGAATGCATCCCAACCCATCGGGAACAGAACATTGTAGCCTTCCATTCTCCGCTTTCTGGAAACGACATCCATTGCGGTATACGGTCTTGGGTGTCCGATGTGCAGACCCTGACCGGACGGGTACGGGAATTCTACCAGTGCATAGAACTTCGGTTTTGTATAATCATCCTCTGCGTGGAACGTGTCATGCTCCGCCCAATACCGCTGCCACTTTGCTTCAATGGCAGTAAAGTCATATTTGCTCATAATTGCTTCATCCTCTTTCTTGTTTTTTCGTGAGATTGGTTTGCATTAACCTGCAAAATAATCTTTTACATCTTTATGGAATGCCAAAATGGCAGCTGCACCGACATCCAGCAAGCCTTCCACCAGATAAATCCAGTTCGAGCCCAAATTGGACAGGTTCGCTGGTAGATTCACCAAGAAAATCAGTGCCAGAAAAATGGCTGTCACATACTGGCTGTATGGAATCCGTTTCAGCATTGCGAAAATCAAAACTGCTGCAAACAGCAGGGAAACCACATTGTTGGCACTGAATCCCAAAATCAGATTCAAAATGCCCTTTAAAATCATGTATGCTCCAACAACTGTAATCATTTTCTTTCCGTTTTCCATAGAAAATGCCTCCTTTTTTACCGCATTAGTCTTCCTTTAACCATGCAGTTACATCCATCTTTTCGCCGTCTGCCCAAAGCCGTTCCAGCTGGTAGAATGCTCTGGTTTCCTTATAGAACACATGGATAATAATATCATTATAATCCAATACAATCCAGTTTGAGCCGTTTCCTCTGCCCTCCCGGTGCAGCGGTTCGATGCCCAGCTTTGTCATCTGGTATTCTACTTCGTCTGCCAGCGTTTTGGTGTGCGTGGTACTCGTACCGTTGGCAATGACAAAGTAATCGCCTAAAATCGTCAGATTCTTCACACCGATGACCTGAATATCTTCGGCACGCTTGCTGTCCAATGCTTTTACAATTGCTTCTAATACTGCTTTCTGCTCCATGAAATGATAATCCTTTCGTGTTGATGGTGGTTTTCTTTAGTTTCCATTGCTGTAAATATTCTGTTTTCCGTCCTCGGTATCTCCGTTGTGGATGTCGCCCAGATTTTCTTCTGTATCCGAATAGGTGTCAATATAATTGCTCTCGTCAACCAGTTCCACAATGGTACTCTCATCATAATACATTTCGTTCTGATATGGGCGGAAATGCTCATTGATGAGGTCAATCGCTTCGGTCTTATGAATCGAATAGATCGCCTGTCCATCATACATGATGCCCTCACCCGGAACCATATAGACATTTACCCCGTCCATGGTCAATCGCTTTGCGGCAAAATCTGCCAGCATGCTGATCTGTTCCAGTGATAAATCCGTTGCAATCCATTCATTTTTATAGATTTTCTGCATCGCCGACATCAATTCCGTCTGGCTCATATCCAACAATTTCTGCATGGCTGCTGCCAAGAAAATCCGCTGTGCCTTTACACGTCCGATGTCGCCCTCATCGTATTCCCGACGGAATCGAACAAACCATTCTGCCTGCTGTCCGTTCAGCGTCTGCTTTCCGGGTTTCAGAACTTTATCTGCTTCATACATGATTTCTTCCGGCAGGTCAATCGGAATGCCGCCGATGGAATCCACAATGTTCGCAATATCCGTACAGCTCAGCTTGACGTAACAGTCAATCACCAAACCGAAACTCTCCTGAATAGCATTCACTGCACGCTGAATCGGTGTGACCGTTTCATCCTGCCCTGTTCCATAGACGCTGTTGAACTTATTGGTGGAGGTGTTCGCATACGCTGGCATATAGCAATCTCTCGGAATTTGCAGAACATTCATCGTTCCTGCAAAAATATCAAACTGAAAAATCCAGTTGACATCCGCCAGTTTTCCGCTCTCATCCATTCCCATAAAGAGCACAGTATACTGCCCCTCGACAATCTGATCCAAATCCAGCCCATCATCTTTTGGGTCTGCATCATCTGTATCTTCTTTCAGATTCAGAGCAGAAGCATCCGTATTGACCGGCTTCTGGAGTGTTCCTTCTTTCTGTACCAACGGCTGCCAGACCTTAAAATACTTCATAATCGAAATCTGCCGGGTACTCATCGTTCCGTTCGTAATTGTCCGGTAATCAATAATCGGTGCATTTAAAATCATCGTTACCACTAACACAACGGTCAGGGCAATCGAACCGATCATAACAAACAAATCTTTCTTCTTGGTATTTTTCCGGCTTTTCTTCGTCTGCCGTTTTTTCGCCATCTCTGGAAACCCCTTTCTCTTCCTGCTCAATCCTTCATTCCTGCCACAACCTGCACATACTGATTGTAAGCTTCAATCGTATGGCGAGGCAGCAAGCCGCCCTTATCCAATACGTTTGCAATCGAAATTTTCAGAGCGTAATACATGCCGAGATTTAAATTTTGATTGACGGCTGCCCGCAATGTATGAACATCAATAAAGTTCCGTCCTGCTTCTGTCATATCTGCCAGATAGACAATCTGCTCCAATGGCGTCATGCCTTTTCTTGCAACCGTATGATACCGGATGGCATCTAATACATGCTGATTGTTCATGCAGTATTTCTGCCGCATCAGCTGTGCACCGGCAATGCCATGCCAAAGCTTTTTGGTGTTCCATTCCTCTTCCGTGATGTCCAGATCGTCCTTTCCAGCTTCCATCAATGCTTTCTGGTCGTCCGCTTTCATGTCCTTACAGATGTCGTGCACCATACCGGCAAACTCTGCCAAATCTTCATTGACATGGTAAATTTGTGCCAGCCGCTTGCATTCTGCTGCAACCCGCACAGAGTGTTCATACCGCTCTTTCCGCATCGTTTCTTCACTGACCTGTTTTTCCAGCACTTTCCGCATGGATTCGGTCGCCTCTGAAATCGAAACTTCTTTCGGCGGCGGTGGCTGCATTTTATGTTTCATCTTTTCAATCACAGATTCTTTTGCCATCGAAATTCCCTTGCTTTCTTTTGCCGTTTTCTTTCTCTTCCGTCCGCTGATACAACTGATGGAATACAATATATTTTACTACGTTTTCCGGTAAATAGCAAGTACAATCCTGATTTTTTTTCAGCATTTCCCGAATTTTTGTAGACGATATCGGAAGAACCCGGTCACAGCAAAGCTGAATCGTACCATATGCCGAAAGTTCCTGTGCTGCCTGCTGCAACGCTGTGCGGTCATCTGTTTCCCGTGCGATCACGCCCAGTTCTGTCATGGTCAACAGTTCCTGCCAGCGATACCAGTTTTGAAATTGCAGCAGCATATCACTCCCCATCAGCAAAACCAGTTCCACATCTGTCCATTCCTGCCGCAAAGCGGAAATCGTGTGAATCGTATAGCTGACGGTTTTCTGCTGCAATTCATAATCGCTCACAGAAAAACAGGGATATGGAGCAATTGCCAGCCGGCACATTGCCAGCCGGTGCATACTGTCCGCAACATCCGCTGCATTCTGTTTAAATGGAGAAATATAAGTCGGCATGAATAACACATGGTCGAGCGAAAACTGTTCCATTGCAGTCTTGGCAAGGTGCAAGTGTCCGTTGTGAATCGGGTTAAAACTGCCGCCAAAGATTCCAATCCGCCGCATTACTTCAAATCAATGACCGGCTTTTTCGGATTCCGCTTATAGAGCACAAAGCGGCTGCCAATCACCTGTACCACTTCGGATTCTGTTGCTTCTGCCAGCTGTTCGGCTGCTTCTCTGGCACTCAGTTCTGAATTTTCCAGAACGTGCAGTTTAATCAGTTCCCGTTTCCGCAGAGCATCGGAAACCTGCTGAATCAAAGTTTCCCCGATGCCGTTCTTTCCCACCTGCAAGATGGTTTCATAGCTGCTGGCAATCCCCCGCAGGGTTGCACGCTGTTTACTGGTCAACATAAATTTATTCTCCTTTCAAATATGCCTGTAAGGCTGCCAACGCTTTTCCACGGTGGCTAATTGCATTCTTTTCTGCTTCTGTCATCTCTGCCATTGTCTTGTTCCCAACGACAAATACCGGGTCATAACCGAATCCGTTTTCACCCTTTGGCTCTGTTCCAATGATGCCCTCGCAAACGCCTGCAAAACAATGCTGTTCGCCGTCTGCGGTAAGGTAGCAAATCGCACAGACAAACCGAGCGGTTCGCTGTTCATCCGGAACACCCTGCAACTTCTCCAATATGAGATTGCAGCGGTCTTCATCGGTTGCCTGCTCTCCGGCAAAGCGATGGGAATAAACACCCGGTGCACCATCCAGTGCATCAATCATCAATCCGCTGTCATCCGCCAGCACGGCACAGTGCAAGGCTTCCTGCACAGCCTTCGCCTTTATGATGGCATTTTCCTGAAAGGTTGTGCCTGTTTCCGCAACTTCTGCGGTAAAACCAGCTTCTTTCTGTGAACGGACTTCCAGCCCGAATGGCTCTAAAATTTCCCGCATCTCCCGCAGTTTTCCAGCGTTGTTGGATGCAAGAATCAAAGTTTCTTTCTGCATTACTTTCGTTCCTCCGTTTCAAACAGGGCGTTGACAAAATCTCTCGCATGGAATGGCTGCAAGTCATCTATCTTTTCGCCGACTCCAATTAACTTGACCGGGATTTCCAGTTCATTCTTGATGGAAACAATGATACCGCCCTTGGCAGTGCCATCCAGTTTCGTCAGAACGATTCCGGTAATGTCTGCAACTTCTTTGAACAACCGTGCCTGATTCACGGCATTCTGTCCGGTGGTTGCATCCAGCACCAGCAGGATTTCCTTATCACAGCCAGCTGCTTTGTTTTCAATGATACGGTTGATTTTTGCAAGTTCCTGCATCAGATTTTTCTTATTGTGCAGCCGTCCGGCGGTGTCGCAAATCAGAACATCACAATTTCTTGCCTTTGCTGCTTCGATGGCATCATAGACAACTGCTGCCGGGTCAGAACCCTCTGCGTGTTTCACCAATTCAACGCCTGCCCGGTCTGTCCAGACTTCCAGCTGGTCGATGGCAGCAGCCCGGAAGGTATCGGCTGCGGCAACGATAACTTTCTTGCCGTCCTCTTTCAGCTGATGGCACAACTTGCCGATGGTGGTTGTTTTCCCAGCACCATTGACACCGATGACCATAATCACAGACGGCTTGGTCTGTAACTGTAACGTCTGGTCTTCGCCCAGCATTTCACCGATGATTTCCTGAATCAGTCCCATAATTTGTTTCGGGTCGGTGATGCCACGTTCTTTTACTCGCTTGCGGAGCTGGTCACAGATTTCAATCGAGGTTTCTGCCCCCATATCACCCATAATCATGGTTTCTTCCAGCTGGTCGAACAGGTCTTCATCAATCTTGGTAAAGGCATTCAAAACCAACTGCATTTTTGCAATGACAGAATCCTTGGTTTTCCGCAGACCATCCCGAATCTTTTCAAAGAATCCCTTTTTCTTCTTCTTTTCTGGTTCTTGGGGTTCTTCTGGTTCGGATGCTTCTGCTTCTGTTTCGTCGAGTTCTTCCGATTCAGATGCTTCTGCTTCCGGCTCTGCGACTTCTTCCGATTCAGTTTCTACCGTTTCCAGTTCTGTAACTTCTTCCGGTTCAGTTTCTACCGTTTCCGGTTCTGCGACTTCTTCCGATTCAGATTCTTCTGTTTCCGGCTCTGCGACTTCTTCCGATTCAGATTCTTCTGTTTCCGGTTCTGCAACTTCTTCCAGTTCAGATTCTACAGTTTCCAGTTCTGTAACTTCTTCCAGTTCAGTTTCTACCGTTTCCGGTTCTGTAACTTCTTCCAGTTCAGATTCTACGATTTCCGGTTCTGTAACTTCTTCCGGTTCAGTTTCTACCGTTTCCGGTTCTGCAACTTCTTCCAGTTCAGATTCTACGGTTTCCGGTTCTGCAACTTCTTCCGGTTCAGTTTCTTCTGCCTCCGAATCAGCCTCTTCTGGCTGGAATGTTACAACAATCGGTTCTTCCTCGTCTTCCTCGTTCTCCGCTTCGGAATCTTCCTCTTCTGTCAGCAACTCGTCCTGTGCTGCCTTTGCAGCAAGTGCAGCTGCTTCCACTTGGTCGGCAGCAATTTCTGCTTCTGCTTCTTCTCGCCACTGTTCTGTTTCTGCCTGACGGGCTGCCTCTCGCTCTGCCAGCATCTGGGCTGCAACGTCATCGGTATCTGTTTCCGGTTCTGGTTCCACAATCTGTTCTTCTCGTTCCGGCTCGTCTGCCTGTTTCCGCTTCATCCAGCCGAACAGACCGCCTTTCTTTTCTTTCTCTTTTTCTTTGTCCTTCTTTCTTCCAAAAAAGCCCATGTTCAACACCCTTTCTTCTGGTTTTTATGCTTCCGCTTCTTGTACCTGTTCCATATGCAGCAAACGAGAGATACCATCTTCCTGCATCGTCACACCATATAGAGCATCTGCCGCTTCCATTGCCATCCGCCGATGGGTAATCAAAATAAACTGCGTCGTATCCCGAAACCGCTGCAAATACTGCACATACCGCCGTACATTGCCCTCATCCAGTGCCGCATCAATTTCATCCATAATACAAAACGGCGTTGGACGCTGCCGCAAAATGGCGAAATAAATCGCAATGGCAACGAACGACTGTTCCCCGCCGGAGAGAGCAATTAGATTTTTAATCACTTTTCCGGGCGGTGCAACCTGAATTTCAATGCCGGAATGCAACACATCGTCTGGATCAGACAAGGACAGCGATGCTTCGCCACCGTCAAATAGTTCTCGGAAAATCTCCTGAAATGCCTGATTGATACCGGCAAACCGTTCTGTAAAGATTCGCTGCATTTCTGCGGTCAGCTGTACAATCAGCGTTTCCAGTTCCTGTTTTGCCTGCGTGGCATCCTGCAACTGTGCAGATAAAAATTCCCACTGCCTGGAAACTTCCTGATACTCTTCGATCGCAGACACATTGACGTGCCCCAATGCCCGAATCTGTCGGCGGAGCGTTTCCAGCTGCTGCTTGGCAAGCAATTCATTGGAAATCGGCTCTGCCAGCTGATTGGCTTCCGATAACGTCACATCATATTGTTCTCGCATCTGCTGCACAATCCGGTCACGCTGCTGTTCCAGTGTATGTTGTTTTGTTTCCAGCTGGGCAACTTCTGCCGCTGCCCGTTCCCGTGCAGCACTCAACTCCCGAATGCCCTCTTGCTGCTGACGAATCCGCTGTTCCTGTTCTGTGTGAATCCGTTGCAGCTGTTCAATGGTCTTGCGGTGTTGGGTCATCTGTTCCCGACAGGTCGTCAGCTTGGTTTGCAGTTCCTGTTCCTGCTGCTGCAATTGAACCGCTTGTTCCTGACAAGCCGCTTCTGCTTCTGTCAATTGCTGTTTCTGCTGTCTGCATTGCTGCAACCGCTCCTGTTGTTCTGCAATCTGCTGCTGTTGACTCAAATATGCCTGCTCCAGCTTTGCCGCTGCAATCTGACGGGTGGTCAGCTGTTCCCGAACAGCTGCTTGTTCCGCAGACAAGGCTTCCTGCTGTTGTTTGGCTTCCTGCTGCTGAGCCTGTAAAGCAGTCAAATCTGCCTGCACCCGCTCCCATTCTGCCTTTGCAGTTGCGTGCTGCTGTTGTAACGCTGCCACTTGTTCTGACAGCTGCTTTCGTTGCTGCTGCCGTTCTGAAAGCTGTTGTTGCAGCTGCTGAGACTGCTTCTTTGCAGTTTCCGCACGGGCAGCCGCCAATAATTGTTCTACATGCTCGTGATGCAGCTGATTTTGCAATGTTTGTACCTGTTCCAGCTGCTTTTGAACAGCAGCTTTCTGCTGGCGGAACTGCTCTGCATCTGCCTGCACCTGTTCCTGTAACTGCTGAATGGTCTGCTGTAAGGCAAGCTGTTCATTCTTTCGGGTCAGGATTCCACCTTTTTTCTGGGAAGAACCACCTGTAAACGAACCGCCGGCGTTAATCACCTGTCCATCTAGCGTGACGATGCGGAAACGATAGCCATACCGCTGTGCCAGCTGGGTGGCATCGTCCAGATTTTCTGCAATTACAATCCGCCCCAGCAAAGAGGATACAATATTCTGAAACTTTGCATCATACTGCACCAAATCGCACGCCAAACCGATGACTGCTTTTTCCTGCAAAACTGCGGACTCTCTAAACGTCTGCTCTTTGATCGCAGTCAAGGGCAGGAAGGTTGCCCGTCCAGCTCGTTTCATTTTCAGGTAGCGAATCCAGTCCTTGGCTGCGGTTTCATCTGCAACAACAATATTTTGCATCGCTCCGCCTAAAGCTGTTTCAATTGCCAGACTATACCGAGATTCTGTCGTCAACAGTTGCGAAACCGTTCCATATACACCATGTGGCTTGCCGTGCTCTGCCTGCAAAACTGCCTTGACACTGCCAGCATAGCCTTCCATATTGTGTTCCATCTCCTGCAACAACTGCAACCGCTGCTGGGCGGTCTGCAACTGCATCTGCCGCTGGGCATTTTGTACTTGCTGCTGTTCCAGATGGACTGCAAGGGTTTTGTGTTGCTGCTGTGCCGCCTCTAACGCCACACGCACCGCTGTTTCCGCCTCGACTGCTGCCGAAACAGCGTCTATCGTCTGCTGTTCCGTT
>OGUP01000779.1_pt1 | contig 19845 bp, 13 predicted proteins | sample 1553661 | NCBI WGS metagenome assembly OGUP01 (sample SAMEA2580026, study PRJEB22360) | human gut metagenome | biome: human gut; feature: human-associated habitat; material: faeces | place: Denmark | collected 2008/2010
CGTTTTCTTTCATACTTTCATAAATTTAATTTCTATACCATGTTAATGCGTATTATCCGTATACGCCGGGAAGTCGATGCTGACCTTGAACAGATCCCCGTCCAGATAGATCTCAAACTCTCCGCCCTGCGCTTTCACAAGATTCTTCGCAATAGAAAGCCCCAGTCCGCTTCCTTCCGTGCTGCGGCTGACATCCCCTCTGATGAAACGCTCCGTCAGCTCATCCGCCGCAATATTCAATGGCTGTGCGGAAATATTCTTGACCGTTATCTCAATTCTGTTTTCATTCGCTGCACCTGCGTCATAAGTTTCATTTGTATTTCTGCTTTCCCTTTTACCGGTCTGACACATATCATCTGCAGCATAACAGTGTTTCATGGCTGTGGTACGTCTGACATCACAATACACTCTCGTTCCCTGCATCGCATATTTATAAATATTCCCAAACAGGTTATTGAGGACACGCCATGTTCTGTCGGAATCTGCCCAGATCAGGTAAGGCTTCTCCCCTTCCTTCGGTTCAACATCTGCCACGATCTGCAATCCCTTTTCTTTCCATTTGTCCTCATATTCTCCGATTGCCTGTGTAAACAGCTCGGAAACATTGAGCTGCCCCATCTTCAGTGTAATATTACCGGAGCTGATCTTGCTTGCTTCTACCAGATCCAGTGTCAGTCTTTTCAGACGCTGTGATTTTTCATCCAGTATCCTGATATATTCCTGTGCCTTTTCATTTTGGATATCTTCCCGTTTTAAAAGATCCACATAGTTGATAATGGAGGTCAGCGGCGTTTTGATATCGTGTGATACATTCGTGATCAGATCTGCTTTCAGTCTTTCATCCTTCATACTGATCGTCACAGCGTTTTGTACAGCATTTCCGATCTGGTTGACCGCCTCTGCCATTACCTTGTTTTCGCCGTACATTTTCTCTGTATCGATCTGGTATGCAAGATCACCCTCAGAGATCCTTGTGATACCTTCCACGATTTTCTCCCGTGTCCGGTTGCTGTAATAAATATAAAGCCCATACAGTATGATAACAATCAGATCAAGGAAAATGACTATGCCGATCACACCGACACCGGCAAAAAACAGGTTTACCAAAAACAGTCCCAAAAGTCCGCCATACACCGGTACAAAGCTGCGGACGGCAAGTGACCGATGGTTGAACACAGACCTGATACCTCTGCAGATCACATGGATACACCTTTTACATACTACCTTCACAATATGCAGAATTTTGTAACAGATACTGTTCTTCCAGAACGTCCCTGCCTTGATCCTTCTGACCAGAGATCCTGTGTAGGCAAGCAGCAGCAAATATAACAGGAAAAATGTCAGGAGCAGAAAACCGCAAAATATCTTTGCCCTGATCTGACCGCTGTAAGTGTCATATCCACTGTCATTCAGACTTGCCGCAATCTCCAGGCCAACGCCGCCAATCAAAACAGCACTGCCGATCGCAATGGCTGCTGCCAGCTCTGTATACCAGGTGTCAAAATAACGCAGCTGCTCTTTTTCCCGCTTTGGTTGCATAATGATAAATGCAAGATAGCCTGCAAGTGCAGACAACGCCAGTACCCCTGCGATCATAAGCAGCATCATAAAGCCCATCAGAGGCAGTTTGCTTTTCAGCATCGTATAGCTTTTTGCTGCCTGTGCATAAGCATCATCCTCATTCCATTTGCCGAGCAGTTTTGTATTTGTTCCCTGATCTGCCTGTGTACGCACGCAGATATACAGCTTACCACCTTCCGGAAAACTGTAGCGGTAAGAATGGAGCAGGCTCTTATAAGGCACTTCATTGCCTGCTTTTACCCCATCACAGACAAGCTCATCCGTCTCATAATCGTAGCACATATAGACACCGCATTCCTGCATGGCAGTGATAAGTGCATCTGTATCCTTACTGCGGTCCAGATTGGTATACTGTACCTTACCGGACGGATCCACCATCAGATATTTTAAATTCATATCTTCTTTAAGAACCTGCTTATAGCTGTTATAAATTGTATAGTTGGTTGCAAGATCACTTGCTGCCTGCTGCACAGCCTGTTCCACATTTGCATAAGTCATTCCATCGGGAAGTGTCAGATCATACAGACTGTCCATATTGACCGGCTTGTATTCTTCGATCAGTCTGTCCATTGTCTGTTCTGCGATATCAGACTGCTGCTCTTCCGTTTCATCCGATAATGCTGCTTCATCTGTTGTGTAAGCAGTATTGTTTTCTGTACTGTATTCGCCTTCTGCCATCTCATCCGCTGTCTCTGCTACGATCATATAGGAGACAGTCTCTTCGTCTTCTGCCGTTGTTTCCATACTTTTCTCCGGTATGCTTTCCGTAGAACCGTATGACTCATAGCCGAACCCATCCTCACTATTCCACCAGGCGATCAGATCCCCTGTTTTGTAAATGAGTTTTGGCAGCTCCACCTCCGGCTTGACAGTTCTTTTTCTGTTGTTATAGGCAAATATATCGATTTCTTTACCGGAATCATACTTTCCGTTCTTTTCCATCTGCGAGCTGACAGCCATATATTCCGAAAGCTGTGACAGATCGGCATGCAGGAAATCATAAAATGTACTCGTCTGCTCAAAATTTTCTTCGTCTGTAAACAGATCCAGCGTATAATAGCTGCCCTGTCTGTTTACCACATTCATGGAATATCCCAAAAACGCCAGTACAAAAGCCATTCCCATGGCACATATCTGAGAAATCGCACCGGCGATCAGCCGCTTGTTTTCTTTTAACCAATTCTTCATTCTTATTTTCCTACCTCTTTTACAGAATTCCTTCTGCACTTCATTTTTATCTGTTACTTTTCAATCTTATAGCCTACGCCCCATACAACCTTCAGATAACGCGGCTCCTTTGGATTGATCTCTATTTTTTCACGAATATGACGGATATGTACCGCTACCGTATTTTCCGCGCCATAAGCTTCCTCATTCCAGATGTTTTCATAAATCTGCTGCGTTGAGAACACTCTGCCCGGATTCTGCACTAAAAGAAGCAGGATCTGATATTCGATCGGTGTCAGCCTGACCTGTTCTCCGTCCACTGTGACGATCTTTGCTTCATCATCGATCTCCAGAGAACCGACTACATAATTCTTTTTCGTGCCTGCACAGCTTCCCAGCATCGTATATCTTCTCAGGCTGGATTTCACACGTGCCACGAGCTCCAGTGGATTGAACGGCTTTGTGATATAATCATCCGCACCCACATTCAGTCCCAATATTTTATCTACATCCTCCGATTTCGCCGACAATACTAAAATCGGGATGGCGGAAAATGTGCGGATCTTGATCATTGCATGGATTCCATCCATCTCAGGCATCATAATATCGATGAGCAGAAGCTGGATATCTTCCTTTTGTAACACCTCGATTGCTTCTCTTCCGTTATATGCTTTAAAAATCTGATAACCCTCCTGTGACAGATAGATACTGATCGCCTCCACGATCTCCTTATCATCGTCACATACCAGAATATTTGCCATTTCTTTCATACGACGCATGTACTCGCTTTGAGTAATCATGACCGGTGAAGCATTTTCACCCAAGGCCTGAGCCATTACATTGAACTCTGTCTTTTCTATCTGCGGCAACTGGCTCTTGAAGATAACAGAGAGAACCTCCTGTTTATCGGCTTCCAAGACATCTTTCGCCTTGTCTTCCTTCACTATCAGATTGTCAACGACATCACTGTCTACACGGGTGAAACGCACTTTCTCGAACTTTTGCTCCAGCATGCTTACCATGGCAACATCAAGCTGGCCGCCCATCAACAGCACATTATATCCCTTATTCTTGGCAGCCTCGATATAGCTGTATTGCTCATCTTTGTTGTTGGCATACAGATAAATCAGATTACCATCCTTATCCGTCTGGCCATCCTTTATCAAGGTCTTATACTCTTCGAAGGTATAATACTTGTCGTCCGTATCGGAAAGAAGGGCGAAATCCTTTGCTCTATCATAGAAATCCTCTTGTGTGAGCATTCCGTAGTTAATGAAGATTTTCAAATCGTTCCACTTCTCTTCAAATTGCTTACGGTCGTTCTTGAATATGGATTGCAAGCGGTCGGATACTTTCTTCGTAATATATGTAGAGATTTTCTTCACATTGGAGTCACTCTGCAAATAGGAACGGGACACGTTCAGCGGAATATCCGGCGAATCGAGTACACCGTGCAGCAATGTCAGAAAGTCCGGAACAATACCCTCTACAGAGTCCGTTACATAGACCTGATTACAATAAAGCTGGATTTTGTTCTTGTTCAACTCTATATTGCTCTTTACCTTCGGGAAGTACAGAATACCAGTAAGATGGAACGGATAATCCACGTTCAGATGTATCCAGAACAAGGGTTCATCGGACATCGGATAGAGATCGCGATAGAACTTCTTGTAATCCTCGTCTTTTAATTCGCTGGGCTTCAGCGTCCACAACGGATTAGCGTTGTTGATGATGTTATCTTCGGCCGTTTCAACCTGCTTGCCGTCTTTCCATTCTTTTTCCTTGCCGAATGCAACAGGAATAGGAAGGAAGCTGCAATACTTCTTCAAAAGAGAAGAGATGCGCGCTTCTTCAAGGAATTCCTTGCAATCGTCGTCTATATAAAGAACGATATCCGTACCGCGTTCTGCCTTGTCCGTATCTTCGATGGTAAACTCCGGACTACCGTCGCAAGTCCATTTCACGGCTTTAGCACCATCCTGATAGGATTTGGTGATGATTTCGACCTTCTTGGCAACCATAAAAGCCGAGTAAAAGCCAAGTCCGAAATGACCGATAATGGCATTGGCATCATTCTTATATTTCTCCAGGAAGTCGTTGGCTCCCGAGAATGCAATCTGATTGATGTATTTATCTATTTCTTCTGCCGTCAGGCCGATACCACGATCGGATACGGTAATCGTATCCTTGCCTAAGGACACATGCACGGTCAAATCACCGAGTTCACCCTTAAACTCACCGATAGAAGCCAGTGTTTTAAGTTTCTGGGTAGCATCGACGGCATTAGAGACTAACTCACGAAGGAAGATTTCATGGTCACTGTACAAAAACTTTTTGATAACGGGGAAGATATTCTCTGTAGTTACCCCAATATTTCCTTTTTGCATACTAAGTTTATATTTTTAGATTTGTATTTTTATTGTTTTGGCAAACTGAACACAAAAAAAATGCCAGTCCCGAAGAACTGACATTTTGACTGTTTTATTATAAAGGCTTGTTAAGCTTTGGTTATACTCAACTCGTCTTTTTCCTTATCGACAGAAACATTAACCGTATCACCGGGCTGTAATCCGGCAGACACAATCAGCTCCGAAAGTCCGTCTTCCAGATAATTCTGAATGGCACGCTTCAACGGACGGGCGCCAAACTGCACATCGTAGCCTTTGGCAGCAAGGAATCTCTTGGCTTCATCATCTACAACCATCTTATAGCCAATAGCTTCAATCCGTTCATACAAACCTTTCAGCTCTATATCCACAATCTTCGTAATGGCATCCAACGAAAGCTGGTCAAACGTTATGATTTCATCCAGACGGTTCAGGAACTCAGGAGCAAAGGTCTTGTTCAATGCTTTCTGAATCACACTGCGCGAGTACTCGTTATCATCCGTACGTGCCTGTGCCGCAAAACCTACGCCACGACCGAACTCTTTCAACTGGCGGGTACCGATATTGGAGGTCATGATGATAACTGTATTCTTAAAGTCAATCGTTCTGCCATAATTGTCAGTAAGACGTCCCTCGTCCAACACCTGCAACAAGATATTGAACACATCCGGGTGAGCTTTTTCAATTTCGTCCAACAACACTATGGAATAAGGCTTCCGGCGTACCTTCTCAGTCAACTGTCCGCCTTCCTCATAACCGACATACCCCGGGGCCGCTCCAATCATACGGGACACCGTATATTTCTCCATATATTCGCTCATATCAATGCGTATCAGCGCATCGCTGGAGCCAAACATATATTTAGCCAACTGCTTGGCCAAATGCGTTTTACCCACGCCGGTAGGACCGAGAAACATAAACGTTCCGATAGGGCGGTTAGGGTCTTTCAAGCCTACACGGCTGCGCAGGATGGCTTTGGTAAGTTTCTCTATCGCAGCATCCTGAGCCACAACTTTTGCCTGCAAATCTTCTTTCATACCTGCAAGCTTAAGACCTTCCGCCTGAGCCATACGTTGCACCGGAATGCCGGACATCATTGATATGACATTGGCTATTTCTTCCTCTCCAACGAGCTGACGGTCATCTTTGAGACGTGCTTCCCATTCCTCTTTCATTTCATCCAGGCGAGCGGAAAGTTCTTTCTCTCTATCCCGATAACTGGCAGCCAGTTCAAAGTTCTGCGACTTTACGGCTTCAGCCTTCAAAACACGTGCGTCTTCTATCAACTTTTCCTGCTCTTCAATCTCTTTGGGAACATTAATGTTCGTTAGATGCACACGCGAACCGGCTTCGTCCAAAGCATCAATGGCTTTATCCGGGAAGTTACGGTCGGTTATATAACGCTCTGCCAACTTGACACATGCCTCTAACGCTTCGTCCGTATAGCTCACGTTATGGTGGTCTTCGTACTTCTCTTTTATGTTTCTCAGTATCTGTAGCGTTTCTTCCGGAGTAGTGGGTTCTACTATAACTTTCTGAAAACGACGCTCCAAAGCACCGTCTTTCTCAATATTCTTTCTGTATTCGTCAAGCGTGGTAGCACCGATACATTGTATTTCGCCGCGAGCCAAAGCCGGCTTCAACATATTAGCCGCATCCATAGAACCTGCAGCAGCACCGGCGCCTACAATGGTGTGAATCTCATCGATAAACAAGATTACGTTCGGATTCTTCTGCAACTCGTTGATAATGGAACGAATGCGCTCTTCAAACTGTCCGCGGTATTTGGTTCCGGCTACAACAGAGGCCATATCGAGCATTACCACTCGCTTGTCAAACAAGATACGGGATACTTTCTTTTGAACGATACGCAGTGCCAATCCCTCTACAATAGCCGACTTGCCGACACCCGGCTCACCAATCAGCACCGGATTGTTTTTCTTACGACGACTCAATATCTGCGCCAAGCGTTCTATCTCACGCTCACGCCCTACAACCGGATCGAGCTTGCCTTCTTCTGCCGCACGTGTCATGTCCGTACCGAAGTTATCCAGGACCGGAGTATCATTGGAAGACTTCTTCGATGCAGTCTGTGCAGAAGAAGCCGCGCCCTGTCCTGCATTGCGAGAGGGATGGGACATATTCATGTCTTCATCGTCTTCTTCCTCTTCTTCCGGAAATCCCATACCAGCATTCGGGTTGGTAGATTGCATTGTAAGTTGTTCAAATACAGCTTGATAATTCACCCGGTTTTCTTCCAGAACGGTAGCAGCCAGGTTGTCGCCATCCTTCAGTATAGCCAACAACACATGTTCGGCATCGGCTGTTGCACTCTTTAAAATGCGCGCTTCCAGAATGCACATCTTCAATATCTTAGCGGCCATTGGCGACAATGGCACATCCGCATCGGGCAATAGGGTATCGTCTTCGGCATCTCTCAAGAAGCTTTCAATGCGCTTTTTTACTTGCTTCAAGTCTATATCGAGTTTCATCAATATCTCGATAGCTTTTCCTCCGCCGTCACGTAGCATGCCGAGCAGAAGATGCTCCGGGCCGATATATCTATTTCTCAGTCGGTTGGCTTCCTCCTTGCTATAAGTTATAATATCAGAAACTCTTTGTGAAAATTGATTGTTCATATAATTTTTATCTCCTTAATTAAAGGTTTTGACTGACAAAGATACGCATTTCTTTATATTGCATACCATAAACTGGATTAATAATATACAAATCCCGTGCCATAAATCACATCTTTCCGGTTCGCCCTACACATTATATTATAATACGTGGGAATTTCATCCGTACCAACGGTTGGTATTCGATGTACCAACCTAAGAAACTTCATATACCTAAGCTTGGTACAGCTCGTACCTTAGTAAGGTACACCGAGTACCAAAGGGAGGTATCTTTCTGGTACTTGTATCTGTCTTATTTTTAACCGATTATACATCAAACGAAAAACCATACATCCAAACGGGGTTTCAAGCATGGAAATCTGCAACAAAGTTTATGAGGGAAAACTTTTGTATATCGTAAAAAAGCAGTACTTTAGCGTGGTTTTTCACAAACCCGCAAATGTATAATTAATAATCTTTTTAAATGCTTGAACAAGACAGAATTATAAAGATTAACATCGAGGAGGAAATGAAGTCTTCGTACATTGACTACTCCATGTCGGTCATTGTTTCACGTGCCCTTCCGGATGTTAGAGATGGTTTTAAACCTGTTCACCGAAGAATTCTTTTCGGTATGATGGGACTGGGAAATACGTCGGATAAACCCTATAAGAAATCTGCGAGAGTTGTCGGTGAGGTATTAGGTAAATATCACCCGCACGGTGACTCATCCGTATATGGCGCTCTCGTCCGTATGGCACAGCCGTGGGCTATGCGCTACATGCTTGTAGACGGACAAGGCAACTACGGTTCTGTGGACGGTGACAGCGCAGCCGCCATGCGTTACACGGAATGCCGCTTGCAAAAGATTGGAGAAGAAATGATGCAGGATCTTGATAAAGAGACTGTAGACATGCAAACCAACTTCGACGACTCGTTGCTGGAACCCACCGTAATGCCGACCCGCATTCCGAACCTTCTTGTCAACGGTGCTTCCGGTATCGCCGTAGGTATGGCCACGAATATGCCGACCCATAATCTGTCCGAAGTGATAGATGCCTGCGTCGCATATATCGACAACAATGATATCGACATCGAAGATTTGATGACTTACGTCAAAGCTCCCGACTTCCCGACAGGCGGTTATATATATGGTATGAGCGGTGTGCGCGAAGCCTACATGACCGGTCGCGGACGTGTTGTAATGCGCGCCAAGGCTGAGATTGAAACATCTTCCACGCATGACAAAATCGTTGTAACCGAAATCCCTTACGGAGTAAATAAGGCCGAATTAATCAAATCCATCGCCGATTTGGCCAACGAAAAGAAGATAGAGGGCATTTCCAATGCCAACGACGAGTCTGACCGCGAAGGTATGCGCATCGTCATCGACGTAAAACGCGATGCCAACGCCAGTGTAGTGCTGAACAAGCTCTACAAGATGACATTGTTGCAGACTTCTTTCGGCGTAAACAACGTAGCATTGGTACACGGGCGTCCTCGATTGCTGAACCTGAAAGACCTCATCAAGTATTTCGTAGAGCATCGTCACGACGTAGTTATCCGCCGTACACAATATGATTTGCGTAAAGCTAAAGAACGTGCCCATATCTTAGAAGGTTTGATTATCGCATCGGACAATATTGACGAGGTAATCAAAATCATCCGTGCCGCCAAAACTCCGAATGACGCAATCAGCGGTTTGATGGAGCGTTTTGAATTGACTGAAATCCAATCGCGCGCCATCGTAGAAATGCGTCTGCGCCAGTTAACCGGACTCATGCAGGACCAACTCCATGCCGAGTATGAGGAAATCCAAAAGCAGATTGCTTATCTGGAAGAAATCCTCGTTAACGACGAACTCTGCCGCAAGGTTATCAAAGATGAATTAATCGAGATTAAAACTAAATACGGTGATGAACGCCGCTCTGAAATAGTTTATTCGTCGGAAGAATTCAACCCGGAAGATTTCTATGCAGACGATGAAATGATTATTACCATTTCTCATATGGGATATATCAAGCGTACGCCGTTAAGCGAATTCCGTGCCCAAAACCGCGGTGGGGTAGGTTCTAAGGGAACAGAGACACGCGATGAGGACTTTGTAGAACATATATATCCTGCAACAATGCACAATACCATGATGTTCTTCACTCAAAAAGGTAAGTGCTACTGGCTGAAAGTATATGAGATACCCGAAGGAACCAAAAATTCTAAGGGACGCGCCATTCAGAACCTGTTGAATATAGACTCTGATGACGCCGTAAATGCATACCTGCGCGTGAAGAACCTGAACGATCAGGATTTCATCAACAGTCATTATGTACTGTTCTGCACAAAGAATGGCGTCATTAAGAAAACATTGCTCGAACAATATTCCCGTCCTCGCCAAAATGGTGTCAATGCCATTACAATCCGCGAAGATGACCGCGTAATTGAAGTGCGCATGACTAACGGTGACAATGAGATTATCATTGCCAATCGTAACGGACGTGCCATCCGTTTCCACGAAAGTGCCGTACGCGTAATGGGACGTACAGCTACCGGTGTACGCGGCATGACGCTTGATGAAGACGGACAAGACGAAGTTGTCGGAATGATTTGTATCAAAGACCCTGAAACTGAGACAATCATGGTTGTGTCAGAACAAGGATATGGTAAGCGTTCCGATATTGAGGATTATCGTAAGACGAACCGTGGCGGTAAAGGTGTAAAAACTATGAATATCACCGATAAAACCGGTAAACTGGTAACAATCAAGTCTGTAACAGATGAGAACGATTTAATGATTATCAATAAATCGGGTATCACCATCCGTCTGAAAGTAGCAGATGTTCGTATAATGGGACGTGCTACGCAGGGAGTACGACTGATTAATCTTGAAAAACGTAATGATGAAATTGGCTCCGTATGTAAAGTTACCTCGGAAACCGAAGAGGATATCATTGCAGAAGAGGATAGCGATGCATCAGAAAAAACTCAGAACGATATAGTAAACAATGAAAATGAAGAATAGACACAATATTAATTTAAAATTTTCTACAATCATGAAAAGAGTATTATTTTCAATGGTTTTACTACTTGCGGCAGGCTTTACCTTCGCTCAGGAAAAGAGCGTGAAAGAGGCAAAAAGCATCGCTAACGACGTAAAACCGGATTTTGCACAAGCAGAGAAGCTCATCAATGAAGCTCTGAACAATGCTGAAACCAAAGACAACGCCGAAACATGGGATGTAGCCGGCTTTATTCAAAAGAGAATCAATGAAAAGGAAATGGAGAATGCTTATTTAAGAAAGCCTTATGATACTCTTAAAGTGTATAACAGCGCACTGAATATGTGCAAATACTACTTTAAATGCGATGAACTTGCACAGATTCCTAACGAAAAAGGTAAAATCAAAAATAAATTCAGAAGATCGAACAGTGCTGCTATATTAGCTGCGCGTCCCAACCTGATTAATGGTGGTATCCAGTTCTTTAATTTAGATAAGAATAAAGAGGCTTTGGATTTCTTCGCAACTTATGTAGACATTGCCATCAATCCTATGTTTGAAAAGGAGAATCTGCTTCAAACAGATACTGTATTGCCCCAAATTGCTTATTATGCAAGCTTAGCTGCAGCCAAAATGGAAGATTATCCAAGCGTGTTGAAATATGCACCTTATGCAAAAGAGGACAAAGAAGTGGGTAAATATGCTATGGAATTTATTTCTACAGCATTGAAAGCTCAAGGTGATACTGTCAAATGGATCGCTTCCTTAAAAGATGGTATTCAAAAGTATCCTGAACATTCATTCTTCTTTGGACATCTGATTGATTATTATAGCAATAATAATAAGTTTGACGAAGCAATGCAGTTTGCAGATGATATGTTGGCTAAAGATCCTAATAACACATTCTATTTGTACGTAAAAGGATACCTTTATCATAACATGAAAGATTATGAAAAAGCCATTGAATTCTACAACAAAACCATTGAAGTAGATCCTAACTATGCAGAAGCATATTCCAACTTGGGCTTAATCTATTGCCTGCAAGCTCAGGATTTCTCTGAAAAAGCTACTACTGATGTCAATAATCCAAAATACAAAGAAGACCAAGCTACACTGAAAGTTTTCTATGAAAAGGCAAGACCTAATTATGAAAAAGCAAGAAAACTGAAACCTGAACAGAAAGATTTGTGGCTAAATGGATTATACAGAGTTTATTATAACTTACAAATGGGTCCTGAATTTGATGAAATAGAAAAATTGATGCAATAATTGAATTGCTACTATTACCAAAGATAGCTTGAATATGTAAGCTATCTTTGGTATAATTTTCTTCCAAATTAGAGAAGAATAAAGGTTTATTTTAGTTTATGATATCACATATTAAACATAATATTGATATTACACCATTTACATTTTTTTATTTTATATTTGCGTCATAACCAATTACAAATGTTATGGCGCATTTTTTTTTAAAGCAGTATTCAAAGCAATTCCGTAAGATAAAAGTTCATTATATGGACTTTGAAGACCGTTTCCATGTGAAAACATTCAAGGATTGTTCACTTGTCGAAGCCTCTAACGTTTTTAAGGCTTATGCCCGTGCTTTTGGTTGGATTTTCTTAAGCTATGAAACATTTGATTATTAACCTTTAAATATTTCAGCTATGGAAATTGTTGGATATAATGTTACTTTTTCTAATGCTATTGGTGATTTTTTAGTTCATCATTTTGTTTCTTTTGATGACTTTGTGAGGTGTGCTAAACCTCTTGTTACTTCCGGTTATTCTATGTATGTTGTAGCTGTTTTTGAATAATTATTATTTATTATGGACAATCAGAAAATTTACAAAACTCTTGAAATTATAGTCAAGGCGGTATTAGCAATTGCTGCCTTATGGCTTTGTATCTCATGCACTATGTCTATGAGTATCAGTAAAAACAATATGAATAGTACCCAATCTACAGAACAGTCACAAGCTACATCTGTGGATAGTACAAAAGTTGATGTTGATTATAAGTAATGGCACTATTTAACCCTTTTTGTAAGTGTCTGAACCCTCAAAGGATAGTTAACCCTTATACGCATGAGTGTATGACTGTTCCTTGTGGAAAGTGTAAAGCTTGTATTCTTGCTAAAAACTCCCGTTACGCGTTTCAATGTGATTTAGAAAGCTATTGTTCTATGTACACCGTTTTTGTTACTCTTACCTACGCTCCCAACTATCTGCCTGTTGCTACACCTGTGTATCTGGGCGATAATACTGATTTCGGTCTGTTGTGTCGTTATGATTTGGTGGATTTTGAGACTGGTGAAAGTCTTGGTGTATTTGAGTCTGAGTCCTCGCAATTGGAATTGCTTCAACAGAAGTTTAATCTCTGCGGTTCTATCCCCTACCTTAGAAAAACTGATTTACAATTATTTTTAAAAAGATTTCGTTACTATGTTACTAAACGATTGCCCAAAGAAAAAGTGCGTTACTATGCCGTTGGCGAATACGGCCCCGTACACTTCCGCCCGCATTATCATCTCTTATTATTCCTCAACTCAAAAGAAGTTTTACAGATATGTTCAAAGGCTGTATCTGAAGCATGGTCCCTTGGTCGTATCGACGTTCAAGTTTCCGAAGGAAAGTGCTCATCATACGTTGCGGGTTATGTTAATAGCAGTGTGCTTATACCCGAAGTTCTTAAAATGCGTTCCGTCTGTCCATTCTGCCTACATTCTCAAAGGCTGGGTCAAGGCTTTTTGCAAGGTCAACGCTCGAAAGTATATGCGCTTACCCCTCATGACTTTATTAAACGAAGCCTCGTACTCAATGGAAAATATAAGGAGTTTGATGTTTGGCGGTCGGCTTACTCTTACTTCTACCCCAAATGTAGAGGATATGTTGATAAATCTACACACCAACGTGCTTATAGCTACCGAACTTATGATACAGCGCGGCATCTATTCCCGTCCTGTGAAACAACATTCGCGTTGGCGAAAGAAGTAGCTACATTTGTTTATCTTTTTCATCTTAATAAATCATCTTATTGTTTGGACTTTTTTGATGGTGGTTCATTGTATGAACAACGACAACTTTATTACTTTTGTAAGTATTTCTATGATGCAGAAGTAGTTAATCATCCGTTGGATAGTATCGAATTTGATAGGTATGCCCATCGTGTCTACGGTGAACTTCTTCTTTCTAGACATTTCTTATATACTGTTTGTGATAAACCCACCTTGTCGGAGCAGAAGCGTAAGCTTAGGCTTATTGAAGATTTTTATAGTCAATTGGATTATATGCATCTTACTGATTTCTTCGAGTCTCAAAAGCTATTCTTTGAAAATGAAGATTTCTACGGTGACGGTGATTTGTTGTCTGATGAATGGGAAAATACTATCTACCCTTACTTTTACGACAACTTCCGTACTGATATGGAATTGTTTAAGAAAACACCCGTTTATTCTCAATACTCTACACAGGTGTCTAAACTGTTTAATGACCGTATTAAGCATAAGAAACTGAATGATTTAAATAAGATTTTCATTGATGAAAATAAATAGTATTAACCTTTAATTGTGTTGTTATGGCAAATATTATGTCTTTAAAAAGTCTTAGGAATAAGACTTCCCGAAATGGTTTCGACCTTTCGTTTAAGAAAAATTTCACTGCTAAAGCTGGCGAGCTTCTTCCCGTTATGGTGAAAGAGGTGCTTCCAGGTGATAGCTTTAAAATTACCCTTAAGTCCTTTACTCGTACACAGCCAGTCAATACTGCTGCCTTTGCGCGTATGCGTGAGTATTACGATTTCTTTTTTGTTCCTTATGATTTGCTTTGGAACAAGGCAAATACTGCATTGACACAAATGTATGATAACCCCCAACATGCTGTATCTTTAGACCCTACCCAAAATTTTGTTTTGTCGGGTGAAATGCCTTATATTACGGCTTCTGATATTGCAACTTATCTTTCTTTTGTTTATACTGGTTCTGGTGGTGCTGTTTCTCGTAATTATTTTAATTATTCTCGTGCTGAATTATCTGCTAAATTATTAGAATATCTTGGCTATGGTAATTTTCATCCTTATGTGACCTCTGAAAATCTTGATTGGGATTCTGCTCCTTTGATGGCCGATTTAAACCTTAATATATTTGGTTTGCTTGCTTACCAAAAGATTTATGCAGATTTTTTTCGTGATAGTCAATGGGAGCGTATTTCTCCGTCTACTTTTAATGTTGATTATCTTTCCGGTGACAATATGAGAATTGATTTTTCATCATCTAATTTTATTAATAATTATAATTTTTTTGATTTGCGTTACTGTAATTGGCAAAAGGATTTGTTTCATGGTGTGCTTCCTCGCCAACAATACGGTGATGTTGCTACGGTTAACTTTACTCCGGAAGGTAGTTTAACTTTTAGAAATATGCGTCAAACGCCGGTTACTACTCCTGAAATGATGAAATCATTTGCAAGCACTGATGTAACGTTGAATGCTCCTGGTTCTGATTATGGTTTTGCTTTTTCTATTCTTGCTCTTCGCCAGGCTGAATTCTTGCAGAAGTGGAAAGAGATTACGCAATCTGGTAATAAAGATTATAAAGACCAGATAGAGAAACACTGGGGTGTTTCTGCTGGTGATACTGTATCTGAAATGTGTACCTATCTTGGTGGTATCAGTTCAAGCCTTGATATTAACGAGGTTGTAAATACAAATATTACAGGCGATAATGCTGCCGATATTGCAGGTAAAGGAACAGGTGTTTCCGGTGGTTCTATTAATTTCAATGCTGGTGGTAAATATGGTTTGATTATGTGTATTTATCACTGCTTGCCTATGTTGGATTATACTACCGATTTTGTTGACCCTGCTTTTACTAAGGTTAATGTTACTGATTATGCTATCCCCGAATTTGACCGTGTTGGTATGCAGTCTGTCCCGCTTGTTCAAATGATGAATCCTTTGAAATCACAAGGTGATGCCCCCTACCTTGTATTAGGTTACGCTCCCCGTTATATAGATTATAAAACATCTTTTGACGTTTCAGTAGGTGCTTTTAAACGTGATTTGAAAAACTGGGTAATTTCTTACGGTAATCAATCTCTTATTAATCAGCTTGGGAGTAAAGATTCTGTTAACGAGCCTGTGCCGTCTCTTGGTGATGTTAACTATACTATGTTTAAGGTTAATCCGAATAGTTTGGACCCCTTGTTTGCCGTTGCTGTCAACAGTGAATTATCTTCAGACCAATTTTTGTGTAGTTCATTTTTTGACATTAAGGTAGTCCGTAATCTTGATACGGATGGTTTGCTTTATTAGTGTATAAAATCGTACATATTTACTAATTTATAAATATATTTTATTATGTGGTGTACAAAACGTAGATTAGAACCCTTTGAAGTTCCTGTATCTTTGAATTCTGCTCGTTCTTGTGAACTTATTCAAAGTAAATTTCTTGAAAAATCGCCTGTTAATGAGTTTATGTTCCAGGAAATTGAGGTTTCCGGTAGAAAGACATTCCGTGTTACTTCTGATATTTATATGTTGTTTAACCAACAGCGCCTTGACCGTATGAGCAAGGAACGTTTGATTTCTTACTTTGAAAGTCTTTCGGTGAATGAGCCTAAATTGCACGAGTTGCGTTCAAAACTGACTGATGACCAACTTTGTAGTTTCGTAAAATCACGGTTTATACAGTCTCCCTCTGAGTTGATGGCATGGAGTCAATATTTGATGAGTTCACAGGATGAAATGATAGCGGCCGTTGCTGCCGAACAGCAGACCGAACAACCCGCCTCGTCTCAGTTAGACCCTACTCAAGAACCCTAAATATATTTTTTTCCTTTTCTTTCGAGACGTGCAAAAAAGCAATGCAGGGAAAAAATATACGTTTGGCGTTCTGTAGTAAAAATTGTTAAATGTGCGTGTGCGTTTACGCGCGCGTATATTTAACGATTTTTGGTACAGGTTGATAAACGGATATTTTAGCCCTACTTTATCTTTGCACATCTTGAGAGATAAGGAAAAATTTATAACTCGTGAGCTCGGGAGAGCGAACACCGCTCTGTCATCTCGGATGACGCCGGAATGCATTGCGTAACGTAGTGAAGCGCGTCAGGGATTGCAGGCGAGTATGAGCGAAGCGAATATGTTTGAGCCGGAAAGCCCGCCCGGACGCCCAAATAAAAATTAAAAATCTTATGTTAAACGAAAAACTTATACAATTATGGGAGCTGCTGCATTGACTGGTGTTGTTGGTTCTGCTATCGGTGCAGGTGCATCACTTATTGGTGGTGCATCTTCGACTGCTATGCAAAATCAAGCCAATAAGGAAATAGCTCAAATGAATAACGCATTCAATGAGAAAATGTTTGACAAACAAATTGCGTACAATAAGGAAATGTACCAGCAACAACTTGGTGACCAATGGAAATTTTACAATGATGCAAAAGACAATTCTTGGAAACTTGTTGAAAATCAACAGCAATTTCAAACGGATATGTGGAATAAGACGAATGAATACAATTCGCCTGCTGCTCAACGTGAACGCCTTGAAGCTGCCGGACTTAACCCCTACATGATGCTAAACGGCGGTTCTGCCGGAACTGCTCAAACCATGTCCGGTGCTTCCGGTGCTGCTCCCTCTGGTGGCGCTCCATCTGGACAAGGTGTCACACCGCCTACTGCTACCCCTTACTCTGCTGACTATTCCGGAATTACTGCCGGACTTGGTCGCGCTATTGACGTGCTGTCCTCTATGCCTGACCGTAAGGTAAAAGAAGCACAAGCGGATAACCTGCGTATCGAGGGTAAATACATTGCCGGAAAAGCTATGGCGCAAATACTTCAAATGAGGACAGAAGCCAAAACGAAAGAGGCCCGCTTAGCTTTGGATAAGCTTATCGCTGATTTCGATAATAATCTGAAAGTGTCTAACATGGCAGTAAATGAACAGAATATTGCTGAAAGCAAGGCACGTACACAATTGGCTGTTACTGAAAATCTCATTCGCCAGCAAGAACTATCTTTCTTGCCGCAGGCTCAAAAACTCCAGCTTGCACAAGGCGCTGCCGATATTGCGTTCCGGTATTCACAGAAGAATTTAACGGATAAGCAGGCACGGCATGAAATTGAAAAGCTCGCGGAAACTGTAGCCCGTACAGGTCTCACTAATCAAAAGTATTGGACTGAACAGGCTAATACTGTAAATGCTCAATTGGAGAATACACATAGGCAGACTGAAAATCAATTCCAATCAGAAACGTATAAAAATCGTGTTAGATTAATTCGTGAGTCTGTTTTTGATGCTCTTTATAATACTGATAAAATTGGTCTTTTTAAGACTGGTGCACGTTTTCTTGAAAGTTTAGGTGTTAAACCTTGAATGTAATTTTTATATTTGCATTGTAACTTTAAATTATGTTATTATGTGGATATTATTGTTTCTGTTTGTTTTCATTCCTATTTGTATTTACTTGGTTCGCTTATTTAATGCTATTATACGGTATTTAAATCGTAAGTGAAACCCAGGTCATTTTCCTGAAAGGCGGTCGATTAATGATTTTCGACCGTCTTCTTTCTTGTCCTATTATACGAAAAATGACAGGCCTATGAATTACTCAATAAAATGGTGTCCTATCCCCTTTCATGACCTTATGGAGATATTCGATTTCCTACAACACCTATCCGTTGTGCGGTTATATCAGTTTGACGGTGCGGACATTCTTCTGAATGGTCGGCCCATTCTTCATCTCATGGTCTATTATGACGGTTTTTACCGGATAACTTATAAGACCTTACGTTTATAATGTATTATTATGTTAAATACAATGTCTCATTTGTGAAGGTATACTAAACATTCTATTGATATTACACCATAAACATAGGAAATGGGATATGTAATAGTAAACCATGAAAAGATAAAAAATAAGTGGACTCCACTAAAACTAATTCAGCATTTAGCGGTAGCCCACGTCCTTACCTAGACAGATTAAAATTATCATTTCAATTAGGCCGCCCATAGATAACCAACAATGGTGTATCAGAATGGAAAATCATTTTTCTGGCAATTCCTGGATTAAACAAACGAGAAAATATATTTCGCTTATATGATGTCAATGTAATAATATCTATGTGATTAGTTTTAATATATTCATCCAAGCTATTAAGGAAATCATCATTCTTCACTACATCATAATGAATTTCCAATTGCGGATACTGTTTTTGGAAATACTCTTTAATGCCACCCAACTTTATCTCATTCCAAGTGTCTTTTACATCAGCTAAGTGTATTAAAGAAACTGAGAAATAAAATGGCTTTAAACTATTGATTAATGAATCAAAAGCTATCAAGTCGCGCTGGTCAAAATTCGTAATAAATGCAATACGTTTTACAGCGTTAAATTCTTTGAACGGTGTATTTTCTGGAATGGCTAAAACCGGTACGCGACTACGCTCGATAACTTCAGCGGTTACACTACCAATCAAATCAATATCTTTCTGATTCTTACCACGTGTTCCCATGATGATAATTCTCGGACGATTTTCTTTAGAATAGCGTAATATCTCTTCTTCTGGAATGCCTTCTCTCAATACGCAAGTGTATTTTATATCAGGAAACTCTCCGGATGTAACTTTAGCTTTTACTTTATCGGACAAAGCATTCAAATCCGAATGTACTTTCTGCAATATATTCCGGACATTCTCTTCATCACTCAACTGATAGTTAAAAACATCACCGTATGGCAATGAAGTCGTATAGATAGGTGTAAAATATACATGAAGCAAAACTACTTCAGCATCTATGTTTTTTGCAAAATTAAAACCGAACTCACATGCTTTCAATGAATAACTTGAAAAATCGACAGGAATCAAGACCTTATTACTGCCTTTCTCTATTTGGGGCATCTTCTCTCCCACTACTTCTTCGGACAACCATGCCGAGCTTTCCGTAATTTTCAAAGCATGCGGTAAGTCGCTTTCTTTTATACGAACACGCACACCGGAAGATACAACCGGCTGTATTTGATTTACATTATGAATGTAAGTCTCAATACCTTCATTTTCGAGAACATTCTTTAGTATTTGTGCCTTAGCATACGTAAGAATCGCTAA
>OGUP01000788.1_pt1 | contig 19700 bp, 19 predicted proteins | sample 1553661 | NCBI WGS metagenome assembly OGUP01 (sample SAMEA2580026, study PRJEB22360) | human gut metagenome | biome: human gut; feature: human-associated habitat; material: faeces | place: Denmark | collected 2008/2010
TCTCTCTGTGCAGTATTTCTATCTTTGCTGCATTTATAAGGTAAACACGTGTATAAGCAAATGGAAGAATTTGAGTTGTCGGAACAATGCAGGCTGGGAAATAATCGAGCCCGCAAAGAATTGTATGAGCACTATGGAGGGCGTTTGCTTGGCGTCTGTCTGCGCTATACAGGCGACCGTGATACAGCTCAGGACCTGCTTCACGATGGTTTTATAAAAATATTCAGTTCTTTCGACAAGTTCGCCTGGCGGGGTGAAGGCTCATTACGGGCTTGGATGGAACGGGTGATGGTCAATACTGCTTTACAGTATCTTCGCAAAAGTGATGTAATCACCTGAATATTTTGTTCACTGTCATCTACCAGTAAAATCTGTGCTTCTGATGCAAAAAACTTCTTCCTTTTTTCTTGCACAGGTTCCCCTTCCACAACTTTCCACTGTCCAATTTTCTCTGTTCCTGCATCTTTTAATGGAAAATATACTGTAAAGTTACTTCCTTTTCCATAGATACTTTCTGCCTGAATATGCCCTCCCATCTGTTCACAAAGTTCTTTTGCTATTGTAAGACCCAGTCCACTTCCCTCAATATTTCTGTGGCGTTTGATATCTGCCCTCATAAACATATCAAAAAGCGCTTCCATATCTTCTTTTTTAATCCCGATTCCTGTATCCTTCACAGAAAAAGAAATCTGCTTTTCCTCCTGACAAACTTCAAGAAAAACCTTCCCTTTTTTTGTATATTTTACCGCATTATTAATTAAATTGAGGATAACTTGTTTGATATGCAATGCATCACCTTCCAGATATTTCGGAAGAGTTTCCTCTACATCTACTACAAACTCCAGATTTTTTGCTTCTGCCTGCTTTGCTCCAATCAGGCAGACTTCCTGTACAAGTTGTCTTAATGAAAACTTTTCCTCAATTATATCTAACTTTTTCGATTCAATTCGCGTAATGTCCAATATATTATTAATAAGAGATAACAGATAATTTCCCGCCCTTTCCACACTCTTTGCATACTGAACGACTTCCCTTGACTCAGACTCCCGTAAAATCATCTCATTCATTCCAAGCATCACATTAATCGGGGTTCGAATTTCATGACTCATATTTGCAAGAAATGTACTCTTGGCACGATTTGCTTCCATAGCTTCTTCCCTTGCCTGCGTGAGAAAAATCTGCTGCTTTTTATATATTCGAAAATGTAGATACATCGCAACGCCAAGAGAAGCACTCGATACAACAACTCCCGTCAGCACATCCACAACAATCTCTTTTTCCGATTGAAACCAGATTACCGTATCTGGATAATAATAGGCAATCCCAATCGTGAATATATAGATTATCAGTTCCAGCCATACACAAAAAAACATTAACCAGCCTTCCAGCATAAAAATAGTAAATAAAATTCCAAAAATATAAAAAGACGGCATTCCACCTTTATACCCGCCACTCTTAAAAAACATAATTGGAAATAAAAACATAAAAATCACAACGATTGTTATAAAGTAGCATCTTTGATATTTTTTACTGTGGTATGCGTAAAAAAGGAGCGACAAAGATAGCAAGGCAATCCCTGTATTTATTAACAGTAGTTTCCTATCTCCATTATTCCAATAAGAAAGAACTCCATTACACAGACTGATGATGAATCCAAGTGAAGCCAGTATATTAAATAATCTCACTCGAAAGGGAAGACCCGAGTGATACAGCACTTTTCCTACTTCCAATACGCTTTTCCTATCCATGACCTATTCCTTTTCTATATCTATTTTCAATTTATTTTCATTATTTTCTGTATCTATTCTTTTCTATTTCTCTTATTATATCCAAACACAAACTCATGCGATGAATAAAAATCGTACAGTCCTGAATAAATATAGTTTATCACAAAAGCACTTATCTCTTCCAGTATCCGACAGTCACTATTTTCTTCATTTATGGCACAAATCATAAATTTAATTTATAAGTTAACTTATAGATTTATTTACAGAGAACACCAGATCGTGTTTAAAAAATGCTTTCTGTAAGATGTGCATTATAATTTGTGGGGGATTTAAATACACTCTAAATCAAAATGGTGACTGTAAGGCACTATCTTTCTATGTGAATTTTTATATAATAAAAGTGTAAGAACTATTTTATCAAATTACTATGAAATGATTTATAACTATACATCTTCTTACGATCTGCATTATCTAAACGAGGGTGTATTCTAAAAGCGCTCTATTTACATACGGCAACTATTTTTACTGATTTCCAGAGTACATGATGCAAAACGGAGGAAAATTATGGAACATTTTTATATTTATTCTTTTACATTAGCAGTAATCCCACTGCTTTTGGGATTGCTATTTATTTGGTTTGGGAAAAAATTATGGGACAATGCAACGAAAAAAAATGAGGAATATCAGCAACGTTACACCGGACGTACTACTTTGCGTGTAATCAAAGTCGAAAAAAATGAATGGGAAGAAACCAATTCCAACGAACAAGGTCCAGAAAGCAGGATTTCTGTTACCTCTTATACTCCGGTCTACGAATATACGGTAAATGGGCAGCAATATGAATATCATACCCGCCTGGGAAGTTCTACAGATCAATATCCTATTGGAAAAGAATGTCCTGGATATTATAATCCAAAAAATCCAGCAGATGTGACAGAAACCTTGAAAGAGATAACAGGTGGAGGAAGCCATTTTCTTAGTTTGTTGTTTTTTGGAATTGGCGTACTGGCTATTCTGTTTGCTCTGATAAGAGTATGGGCAGTTATAACACTTATATAATCCATCTTTCTTTGCTATAAGACCACAACAATGAAGTTTTTACTCTCATCTAAATATTTCATAAAAGGAGGAAATGAAAATGTTAAACAAAAAAAGAGAACAGAAATTAAAGAACCAATTATCCTTTGCCTTTCGGATTCGGCGAATCTTTCTACTTATCCCACTTTTACTTCTGTGCCTGAGTTTCGTTATTCCAACACAGGTTCACGCCCAGACAGATGACTCTTACTTTTTAAATATGTGGTTAAATACGAAAAGCCTTGCTGATTTAAAAAATGTTTATCCAGGACACACAAACATTATTGTCGCTACAATTAGTGATCCTGACCTTTCAAAAATCCCTGCATCAAAAGTATCTGCCACATCTTCTAATCCTTCCGTACTAAAAGTTATTGACAAATATAATATTGATTTTGCCAACTATCATCCAAATATGGATATCGGTATTGAAATAGAGGCGATGAAAGCAGGAAAGGCAACACTAACCATCCAGTATAAAACTATTGTCAAAAAACTTGATATTACTGTAAAAAAATCAACTGCTTTTATAAAGAAAAAGAAGGGGACAATGCTCATGGGTTATCACTACTTCATGAGAGATTTTGTAACCGTTCATGGAAAAGAACCAAGTATTAAAAAAATTAAGTCCAGCAATAAAAAAATCATAAAAGTATCTGGTCAGAAATTAATTCCAAAAAAGCCAGGAAAAGCAACTATAAGTGCTGTTATCAACGGCAAAAAACAAAGCATCCGAATAACTGTAAAAAGCCCAGCCCCTACCTATGACCAGCTAAAATCTAAAAAAGCCGGGTTAATTTATGACAGCTACAGCGGTAAATGCTATGTAAAAATAAAATTTACAAACAAAAGCCAACGCACTATTACAAAAGTACAGCTTAAAACAACGCTGTTTTTTGATGATGCATGGGACGATATGAAACCAGTAAAGAAGAAAAACGTCAAAGTAAATATCAAACCAGGTAAATCTCAGACTGTTAAAATTTATTTTGGAAAATATCCTGTGTTAGCACCAAATCGATGGAAATATGAGATACTTCAATTTTGGTATAGATAAGAATTAAGATTGCCATAGGTAAAGATACAACTTCCCCTCTGGAAATAAAATTAAAATAAAAAAATCCTGATAGCCTGTATCCAGACTATCAGGATTTTTTCGGTACGGCTTATGCCTTTTACGTTCTTATGATATTGTACTTTATATCATTCTCCCGGATTACATGAAATTACCTTACCGGCATTCCATAAATCTACAGTCTTTTTCGCTGCTTCGAGACGCTCTTCTTCAGAATGGAAGTCAATCGTTACGGACTGGCATCCACATTCTAAACACATTACATAATAACCACAGCCGCCTTCTTCTTCTAATAACGCACCACCGTCACATAATGGACAGTCATGAATCTCTAACTTTTCTTCAATGTTCATAATTTGCCTCTTTCCATTTTATCTTTTTGTTTTCCAAGCACATTATAACATTATTTCTTATAGATAAAAAGAGAAAATGTTCTTCTTTATGCAAATTATTTAATTCTTCAACACATTTGCAGTCATGGCAACGATTGGAATATTGGCCTTCTTGTTGTTCTTTAGAGTACGAATTTCTCTGGTTGTCATATAACCATCCATTTTAGGCATCTGAATATCCATGAAAATCAGATCATACCTGTCAGCATCCACTTCATTCATCCGTTCAACAGCATCTGTCGCATCAAACCTATTTATTACTATTCAGTGACCTGCGTTTCGATACCCCCCTTCACCAAATTTTATGTTTCTTATTGTCTTTTTTAAAACCTTCATCTCCACTGGTTTTGAAATATGTGCATCCATACCGGCAGCCAAAGAATGTTGTATATCCTCTGAGAATGCATTGGCGGTCATGGCAACGATTGGAATCGTCTTTGCCAGTTTATGTGTACTTCTGCGGATTGCTTTCGTTGCCTCATAGCCGTTCATGACAGGCATCTGCACATCCATTAAGATCATGTCATAATCCCCTGGAGCAGACTGTTCAAATGTATTAAGAAGTCTTTCTCCATTTTCACAGATAGTACACTCTGCCCCCTCAATCTTTAATAGTTCTATCAAAATTTCTGCATTCAGCTCATTATCTTCTGCACACAGGAATCGCATTCCTTTTAGGATATTTTCATCCAACTCCTCTTTTTCTGCCTGTGGCTCCAGAGAAACTGATCGGTTTTCTACAACTTTCAGATTCATAATAACTTCAAAACAACTTCCCTGCCCCAGTTCACTTTCTACTTCAATTGTTCCGCCCATCGACTCAACCAGATTTTTGGTGATAGCCATTCCAAGACCGGTTCCCTGTATCTTGTTTGTAAGAGAACCTTCTGCACGGGTAAACGCATCAAAAATCGTATCTTTGAAATCTGCCGACATTCCCATACCATTATCACAGACTAAGAAGCGATACTTTGCATAGGTGGAGGAATTTGACTCACATTCTTCTACTAAAAACTGAATTGTTCCACCCTTCTGTGTGTACTTCACTGCATTAGAAAGCAAGTTACTGAAAATCTGCATCAGATGCACCCGATCCCCATTCACCCACTCGTGCAGGATGTTTTCTTTTGTAAACTGAAGGGTCTGATTTTTTTCTTCTGCCTGTATCTTAAACATATGATCAATTTCCTGTATAAAATCCAGAATAGAAAAATCCGTGTATTTAAAAACAGTTTTCCCGGCTTCAATTTTGCTCATATCCAAAACATCATTAATAATTCCTAACAAAAGCTGTGATGATGTATCTATTTTATCTGCATACTCTGTTACTTTCGCCTTATCACCTGCATCATGTCTGATCAGTGACGTAATACCAATGATTGCATTCATAGGTGTACGAATATCATGTGACATATTCGACAGAAAATCTGTTTTCGCCTTATTTGCATTTTCAGCTGTCTGCAGAGCTTCTGTTGCAATATTCTTTGCCTTTTTCAGTTTTTTATTTGCCGCTTCCATTTCCTTCATTGTCTGTAATTGAAGCTCACTATTTCTTTTTTCACATTCTGCTTTTTGGTCTGCAATATTAAGTTTTGAAATACTGTAAAACAATCCGGCAAAGAGCAAAATGATAAAACTTCCCATCAGTATTGTTGTAAAAAGCACTGTTTTCTGGTAATTTCTCATCACATTATCAACAACACTTTTTTTCACAATACAGATCAACATGGAGTTATTACTTTCTATAGGACAGTACCCCAGATAGAAAGGCTTATCTTTTCCAAGAAGCTCTACTCCCTGTTCTTTTTTATCCATCTTTTTTTGGAGCAAAGCAGCCTCTTTTTCTGTTATAGCCTTGTCTGCCTTTAAATGCTTCAACAATGAATAATTTCGAAAAAATTTATCTTCACTTTGGTTCGTATAGGTAATATTTTCTTCCTCATCTAACAGAAAGAGATATGCATTCTCATTATAGCTCTTCAGTTTTAACATGGAATCTAATTTTGAATGATCATACACGGTTCCAACTGCTGTATAAGCTTCCCCATTCATATGATATTCCTGACATGGAATTGCAACCAGATAACCTCCACTTTGTGTTTCTTCATAATTCCAGGCAACCAGCTTTGCAATATTATGGCCATTCCTTAAAGCCAGCAAAAGCTTACCTGGTATGTCAATCCGCATCTTCGTTCCATCTGCTGTCATTGCTTTTCCATTTTCCTGAAGAAATACTAGCCTGCTTCCAGCTTCTTTTTCCCATGCCTCAAAAAAGTTTTGATTTGCATCTGTTTCAGGCGATACTTCTTTCTCCTTAAGAATATAATCTTCAACTAAATGTAACTGGCTATAATATCCATTTACCTGAAGCTCATAGGTTTGCTGTATCTGTTCAACAACAGCTCCCATGCTGCTTTTTCCATTTTCATCAATATACCTGTTCATCCTGTTCAAAAGAAGCTTCATAAATAATATGCTTGAAAAAATGAGCAGGATTATAAGCATTGGTATTATAATTCTCTTTCTTTTTATTACCTTTTGTCTTATCTGCACTTTTATTTTTCAACCTCTATATAGTCTTCCGGTGCTGACGGCTGCTGCCCTTTTGACATAGCTGCAGCCCATGCACTTGATAACGTTGTATCCTTAAGTTGGGTAATCTCACATTCTGGATATAATTTTTTCAAAATGGACATAGTAATATCCGTAAGCAGAATGGAATACTTCTTCTCTTTATCTATTTTTTTCTCATTAACTGCTATGCTTTTTAATGAGAATCCATTTTCTTTATCTTTAACAATAATTTTCATACCAGATGCTATCGGTAATTCATATTTATTAGTTACATAAAAATCCGAATCAAAATCCGCAAGATAATTTCCCACAAGTTCATATACCTGTTTACCATTTATCTTTGCAAGGTATAATGGCGTATCCGAATTCTTTGCTGTCATTAGAGCAACACGATTACTGCTACATTCGCCTTCATAAATAGAAGAAGTGAAATAATAGTATGGTGCCAGAGCTAACTGTATATTATTCTCATTTCTAACCGTAGTTAGTATAGATGATGCCGCATCACGACCATTTTTATCATTCAGTGAAATAGAATACTCATGCTCAAAATTCACAGTCGTTTTTTCTCCTGTAGCTTTACTATTCATTACACTACACAAAGTATCATAAGCCTTTTCTTCATCCATTTCTCCTGACAGCAATCCATGAACAACTTTCAGGCTGGCTGCAAAAGACTTTTGAGCGGAATATCTGATATAAACAGAATTATCTTGAATTTCCTTTTCCAGTCCAGACACATCTTTCATCATTGTCGGAACATCAGTATTCAATGAGATCACACCACTTCCATCCGCAATACGCTTTTGCCCTTCTTCTGAAATCATACAGTCCAGTACATCTAGTGCTATATCTAATTTCTCAGGATTTTTTTCTAAATCTTTGTTAAATGCAATGTTTAAGGACGGAGTCATATTTATAAAAGCCTCATCTGAAGTCTGTGAGAAAAAAGGAATACGGATCAATTCTGCATCCATCTGTTTCTGGAATTCCTGTATAAGTGCCGGATATCCATGAAACATTGCTGCTTTTCCCTCAAGAAATGTTTCTGTTGCAGTAGTAATATCAACGCTGATGTCATCTTTCGTAAAATGTGAGTCTTTTAAAAACGTACTGGTTTGTGAAAGGATACGTTTCCACAATGCAGCATCAAACTTTATATTATCTGCCGAACTTTCTGCTGAGCTTCTCCATTTGATTCCATCAAGACTTGTGAACTCACCAATTGCTCCTGCCTGAATCACTTCTTGAGTAGACCAGTCTTCTGCAAGATCAAGTATATAAGGTTTTATACCATTATCATAAAATTGCTGGCAAGCCTGTGCATATTCCTTATAATTTTCCGGTATCTTGATCCCGAACTGCTCAAACAATGTCTTGTTGGCAATGATCGTCTGCGGCATACCGCAGATAGGAAGCCACTGAATCTCATCTTTTGAGTTTTTATAATATTGCAATGCATAGGAATAATACTTAGAGACAACATCATATGAACAAAAATCCATAAGATACGGCTGTAGATCCTGTGCATCTGCCCCCGAAAATCGACGTACCGTTATGATATCCGGCAGTTCCCCATGTTCTTCAAAATAGCTGTATAAATCGGTATCATTGTTACCGGTAATAAACTCGATATCCTGATCTGGAAACTGCTTCTGGATATATGGAGCAATATTTTTCATTAAACGATTTTCCCATAGATACACGGTAAGATGATTATCTTTTTGGGATACTTCTTTTTTAGACTGTCCACAGCCGGATAAAACAGTAGTTGTTAAAAATACACCTAACAGTACTGCTATCAGACATTGTTTTGCCTTTTCCATACTCGTATTTTCCTCATTCTTTCCTGATAAAATCATTAATTCAATAATTCCATCTCAGATTTTCATCTGATTTGCCGATTATCCTATTACAGCTTTTCAAATTATGCAAAAATATTGATGCTATTATCTCTCTCTCTACTTTTCCAGGATTTTTCCACACACTTAGGAATCAATTACAGCCAGTTTTTCAGGACATCATTCAGCTTATTCATATCCAGAGGTTTTGCGATATGTCCATTCATACCTGTATTTTTGGCAAGCTGTACGTCTTCTGCAAAAGCATTGGCAGTCATGGCAACAATAGGCAGTTTTCCCTTTGCACCCGGAAGACTCCTGATTGCCGCTGTTGCCTCATAACCATTCATAACAGGCATTTGGATATCCATAAAAATAAGATCATACGAACCTTTCGGAGAAGCTTCCACTTTCTCAACTGCAATTTTCCCATTTTCTGCCGTTTCCACTTTTGTACCTGTCATCTGCAAAATTTCACCAGCAATTTCTCTGTTCAACTCATTATCCTCAACTAGCAGAATCCTTTTTCCCGTGTAGTCTGATTCTGACAATTTCTCCAAATAATTTCTTGCTGTTTTTTCTTTTCTTCCTGAAGTAAACTGCCGCAGTGTAGCCGTCAGCCGGGAACGGAACAGCGGTTTTGCAATAAAAGCATCTATGCCCGCCGCCTTTGCTTTTTCTGAGGAATAAGCAGAAGATAATACTTGTCCGCAACCGATACTTTTTGCTTCTGGTTTATATACTTTTATATCTGCAATCGTACAAGTTTCATATCCCCATGCATGGTCAATCAATAACTCTGCATTAATGCCAAATAGCTTATAAAGTAATTCCTCATTATGATATTCCTTTTCTTTTCCAACAGAGCATCTAGCAACGTCTCCCATCGTGTAAATTTGATATGCAGCAAGCTTTTTGGCATATCCTTTCCCTACTCTCCAGAAATCTGTAATCGGCTGATGTTCCCATAATTTCTTTCGATATGTTATCTCATCAAGATAAGCAATTCTCACCCCATACTCGTCTGCCGGCACATGCTTTGCCATAATGTCCATTGCAATCTTTGCAAGATATAGATTCGTACCAATCCCTGCAGTAGCTGTAATCCCTGTTTCTTTTAATACATCCTGTATCACTTTAGAAATTAATTCTTTTGCCCCCATCTGATAATTTGTTAAGTATCCTGTCAAATCAATAAAAACCTCATCAATCGAATATACATGAATATCTTCTGGAGCAAAATACCGAAGGTAGATCTGATATATTTGTGTACTATATTTCATATACAATGACATTCTCGGAGGTGCTGTAATATATGCCAGTGCAACCGAAGGATCACTTAATTTATCTGAATGAAAGGATTGTCCTATAAATTTATGCCCCGGAGCAGATTCCTGTCTTTCCTTATTAATCCTCTTCACTTTCTGTATTACTTCAAATAAGCGAGGACGTCCTGGAATACCATATTTTTTTAAAGAAGGAGAAACAGCAAGACATATGGTCTTTTCAGTACGGCTCTTATCGGCAACAACGAGATTCGTTGTGAGAGGATCTAGGCCTCTTTCCACACATTCCACTGAGGCATAAAATGATTTTAAGTCGATTGCAGCATATATCTTATCCAAATCTATCCCCCTCCTTAAAATAACAATATTATTGATTTAGTATACCATACGTATGTTCTTTTATCCACAAATATCCCATACTTCTTAACATATTTTTCTCATAAAAGTGCTAAATTTTCATGATATAAAACGAATTACTATTTGCAATTAATATTTTCATTACATACATATCATATTCTAAGTTACAAAACATTGATAACTTTATTGATAATAAATATAGGGCATGAAAAAAAGCCGGAAGCCACCTTTTATCTGTGACTTCCGGCAATAAATCTATCCTTTCTTCTTCCTGGCAATCAAAACTCTCCGATACTGTCGCATTTTTTCTGCACCTACCAGTGTAAAGTATCGTTTTACCAATCATCTCTAGCTACTCTTTTCGTTTGATAAAACTAGTATACTGATTAGCCCTCAATACATCAAGCAACGCAAATTAACATTCATGCAACGCCCAATATTACAAGGATTCATTAAGTCCTCTACAAACTGGAATTGACATAACTCACTTAGATTGCTTATGCCAAACATATAAGTAGATAGCAAGGAACACTCTCGCAAAGCAGCTAATGATTATGCCTGCAATCAAAGCAGGATAATAACTTGTAATCAATCCTGTATCTGCTGTTACGATGAAGATAATACCAATAACGAATGCTATAACATAGATAATGGGCATAAATTTTTTCATAAAATCACCTCCTCGTCAACTCCAGATTTGTTACTCACATGACATTTCATTGAAATGATAACGGACAACATAGACTTGTTATGGATATCTTATCTTAACAAACAGTTTCAATTTTCCGTAAAACCTCTTATCTACTTTTACTTTTTTGTATGTCGTCTTTTCGGTGTTTCTTTGCTAGAGTTTCTTGTGGTTATCGCTTTTTCTTACATATTCTATAAACTGAGCTTCTGGCATTGGTCGTGCATAATAAAATCCCTGTATCTCATCGCACTTGATTTTTCGTAATACATCCAGTTGTTCTGTTGTTTCAACACCTTCAGCAAGTACCCTCATATTTAGGGCTTTTGATAATTTTATTATATGATCCACAAGAATTTTCACTCTCGTCTCACATACGTGATCGATCAGACACTTATCTATCTTGAGAACACTAAATGGCAGTCTGCTTATGCTTTCCATTGAAGAATACCCGGATCCAAAACAGTGTAGCAAGCATATCGTATGTAGAATCCTGATCCGAAGTAATACAAAAATACGCACACTTTTGTTCAGCAATATTAAAAAAGTTTAAGATTTCAATGGAGCAGATCCCATTAAAACATTTTACGTTAAAAAAGCAACTGTTGTATATCCTGTTATTCTATTTTTCTCTCTGACAAAAAAGGTACCGGAAACCACCATCAGGAGGTTTTCAGTACCTTTTTATAATCCATCTGTTTATTTGAGCAATCAGACCTGTTTTTGTTTATGTACAGTACCGAAATGTTTCATCTGTCAGTATCCTTGCAAATATCAGTCCCAGCGGCAATGCGGCAATAATCAGTATCGCTGATGCAAACCAGGACGCTGCCGGACCTAGGGACATGATTCCCAGATTATAAAACCCTCTGTAAAGATACATACCCGGAACCATTATCACAATAGATGGAACTCTGTCAGGGAAATTCTTGGATATCCTACTTTACTTTTAATCAGCGATGCCAGGATTCCTGCTGTCAGTGCACCTACAAAAGCAGCTCCTGCAGGCGGTATGGCAGTCATATCAACCATCTCCAGTCGAAGAGTATTTGCAATGGCACCTATTCCTGCTGCTGTTGCAGCCAGCCGGACCGGGCTGTTAAACATAATTGAAAATCCAAATACCCCACAAAAACTTGTAATAAGACGAAGTAAAATCCAAGCTCCAACTGGTAAAGATATTTTCAGGAAATCAACTGGCTACAAATGAAGGATTAATGCCATAAGCCAGGCCGCCATGGTTGCTACCAAAATCACAATCAATGCATACATCAGTCGCTCTGTCCCGGACCGCATATCCAATTTGGCAAGGTCAATTCCACTGGTAATAAATGGAAAACCCAGGATAATAAACAACATCGCACAGATATACCCTGCCTCGTGCTGGATGGAAATCCCAAACAGCATCTCACCAATTTTGAGAAGTCCCGCATAAACAAGACATGCAAGTGATACAGAAGACACAATACACAAAAATAAAGTAAAATGATTTTTACTCAGTTTACAACGAAGAAAATTTCCAATTCCTGCACCTATAAAAGCGCAGAACATTTCAATGGGGCCTCCACCAAGCAGGAAAGTAAATCCGCCGCAGGCCAGAGCAGCCGCAAAACCAAGTGCAATCGGTGAGTACAGTCCAGGAATTTTTTCTATGTTATCAAGCAGTACATGTAATTCCTCACCTGACATATCTTTTCCGTCAACTTCAAATTCCTGGATAAAATGCTCCAGCCGATTTAATTTTGATGTATTTACTCCTGTATTGGTCAGACAAAGAGATTGGGAAAAGCCATCCTGACCATCAAAACAGGTATACTCTATGGACATCAGACCTATATCTGCTGTACAGGTAATTCCCATAATTTCAGCAAGTGTATTCATAGAACTTCTGACCCGCCAGGCACCAGTTCCACAGGAAAGTAACATAATCCCAACTCGTCCAATAATGGATGCCTTTTCTGTAAGACTTGCCTGTGTAACAGGAACATTGGCGCCATCTTCATCTGTATATTCATGCCAAGATATATCCATATGGTTTTTTCTTATTAATTGCTGCATTTTATTCACACCCCAGCTGTTTTGTTTTTAGGATCATTTTTCAGAGCCTTTATTTCTGCCAGGATTGCCTCACGACATCCAAGACCGATACCGTTGGCAAGCTCAACTGTTTTTTTCATTTCATGTTCAAAATGGCAGAACGGAAGAAAAATTCCAAGTTTGCTGGTGTTTTTTTCAACTCCGTTCTCATCACGTCTTCCATAATACATTAATGCCCGGGGCAGCTGTTCCTGTAATTTCATCAGATATTTCCATATAATGGCATAAGATCTCTCTTCGTTAATCTCCAGTGTAACAGATTCCGGAAATTCAAAAAGCATAAGAATTCCTGTGTGTTCTGAAATTCTGAATGTCTCAATCTCCCCCTTCTCATTATAACCATGTTTTTCCCGAAATCCGTCCGCCATGTACATATGATAATCCGGTATCTCATCCTGCTGTTCATACAGCTTATGAAACATTTTGTATTTTTTCGCACAGGCATGCTGATGTGACCCAGACAACAGATCTCCATTTTCGTCCGTAAGAAATATGGGATTTTCCACACCCTTATCATTAAAACGTATCGAAATTAGAAACGAATTTCGCAGAAGATCAAATACACTGCTGTTGCAGACTGCCATCATAAATGCAGACAGATCTTTATTTTCGTATGCAGTAAATAGAGCTGCCGCAAAAACAGTTCCCGGAATGTCTGTTCCTGCACCTTCACTTTCTTCCGCTGATGGAATTGCTTCAAAAAACGTATCTTTTAAACGTTCGCATGCATGAGGGTTTTTGAGAATCTCATCAAATATCTGTTCCGCTTTTTCTTCCCTTGGAAAAATCGTGCTCATAATAAAGCCTCCTTTTGTGCCCTATTATAAAAGCATCGTTATAAAATGTAAATTTCATCTCTTGTATATTAAATATAACAAAAGCTTATGCCAGATCCCGGTTCATTGACTGATGCACATGTTTTCTTACGAAGCAGAAGCACACTGCCTGCATGAGGATCGTAAGGATCCAGGATACCGGATAGGAAATAAACAGGAAACTCAAAGACCTGTGTGCAGGGAAAAGTCCGAAGATCCACACAATCCTGGTTCCTACGGTACCGATAATCGAAAGAATCATAGGTACTCCGGAATATCCCATTCCCCGGAGGGCTCCCGGGAGCAGATCCATAATACCACAACAGAAATATGGTACTGTAGTAAAGGCAAGGACTTCCACGCCACAGCGGATTACATCTGCATCACTGGTGTAGATCTTCAGAAGTTCCGGTCCAAAGAAATACGCTCCACAGCCAAGGGTCAGTGCCACACCGACAGAAAGGATCATACAGTCCAGAAGTACTCTGTCCATTCTTTTCAGTTTCTTTACTCCATAGTTCTGACTGGTGAAACTCATACAGGACTGGGTGACTGCATTGACAGCCATATAGAGAAAGCCAAAAATATTATTGGCAGCAGTATATCCTGCCATTGCCACAGAACCAAAAGAGTTTACAGAAGACTGCAAAAGAGCATTGGACAGGTTGATCACTGTACTCTGGATCCCTGCCGGTATTCCTACCTGGAAGATCTGCTTCAGATACTGTGTTTTGATTCCTAATTTTGAAAAATACAGCCGGTAACTGGTATTGGAAGTGTAGAGACAGCGAAGCACCAGAATACTGGAGATCAGCTGAGACACAATAGTTCCTATGGCTAAACCTGCCACTCCCACATTAAAAACAAAAAAAGTGGACTTGCTCTATATAACCGAAAAAATAATTCTCCCCCGCCCCCCCCCTGCCACTCCCATATGAAACACAATAACCAGTACAAGGTTCAGAACTGCATTGGTCATACCTGAGATCACCAGGAAAAACAATGGTCTTTTGGTATCCCCTACTGCCCTTAATATGGCAGCTCCATAGTTATAAAGCATAAAGAAAGGCATTCCCAGAAAATAAATCCTCATATAAAGAACAGACTGGTCAATTACATCATTCGGAGTTCCCATAAGATTCAGTGCGAATCTTGCAAGCAATACTCCTGCCAGTGCCATAACAAGTCCACTGATCAGTGCCAGGGTAATAGATGTATGTACTGTCTCTGACATTTCTTTCTCTTTGCCAGAAGCATAAAAACGTGCTGCCAGAACGTTCGCACCCAGAGAGATCCCAATAAACAGATTGGTAAAAATATTGATCAGCGCTGTGGTAGAACCAACTGCTGCCAATGCCTGACTTCCGGTAAATCTTCCCACCACAATGATGTCTACTGCATTAAATAGAAGCTGCAGGATTCCAGACAACATTAATGGCAATGAAAAGGATATCAGTTTGTCCATCAACGTTCCATTGCACATATCAATTTCGTATTTATTATTTTTCATTTTCCTCACTCCATTAAATCTTATCCATCTATTTTAGTATAACACCTTTTTTTATAATTCAAAATACAAATTTCTCTCAGAACATGTTATACTTATAAAAAATCAAACTACATTTAATAAAAAAGAGGATTTATTATTATGAGATACAAAGATGAATTAAGAATTGCCGGGGTTACCGCACTGTTTTGTTGTGCCATGCTTATGATCACCGCTGTAGTTCCCAAGGATACCACTGTAGCCAAAGCACGAAAGACTTTCAAAGAAGCTCCGGAGACTGCTGCTGATGCTGAAGCACAGGCTCAGAGCGAAGCCGAAGATGCTGGCTTCACTGTCTATACAGAAGACAGCAATTATGACTATGAAGATAACAGTTACGATGATTCCGGCTCTGATGATACCAGTACAGATACTTCTGACTCTGATTCTTCAGGCGATACTACTTACGATCCTTCTTATGACGACAGCACAACTGATAATACAGAGGATAATGTGATCGAAGATGATTCTTCCAGCGATTACGATACTTCGGATACAGATACCAGCGACAGTGGCGATGGAACGGAAGATGATACAGAGTTTGATTATCCTACAGAGGAAGAAACATTCCCGTCGGATTATGCTGACACCGGTGACTATACCGGCACAGACGTTTATACAGATAACAACTGGCAGTGATTTTGACGCCAACAAAGGGGCTGTCGGGAAATAGATAGTTCCAAAGCAGGGAGGGTATGACTCACAACGAGTCATACCCTCCCTGAATTTATCTGAAAAAAGAAAAAAAGATGGCTAACGACAACCATCTTTCTCTCCGTTACATGTTATAATGTAACTATGCTAACAACTAATTATTATAACGATTTTTTTGAGTTTGGGCAACAGAAAATTAGCTTTAGTTTCTTCGAATTGAGTTTACCTGACGACGATCCAGTCTATACCCTGAAAAAAGTGATGGAGGAATTAGATTTTTCTGGCTTGTTAGCCAATTGTTCAGATAAGGGAAGAACCGGGTACAACCCAATTATGATGTATGCTGTAGTTACCTATGCAAATATGCGTGGAATACGTTCTGTTGACCGTATTGTTGATCTGTGTGAAAGAGACCTTGCTTTTATCTGGCTGACGCGCGGACAAAAACCGAAACGTGATGCTTTTTATGACTTTAAAAACAGGAAGCTGACATCTGATGTCCTGGATGACCTGAATTACCAGTTTATGCGGCGGCTGCAGAAAGAAGGGCTGGTCACATTAAAAGAACTTTTTATTGACGGTACAAAGATAGAGGCAAATGCGAACCGTTATACTTTTGTATGGCGCGGAAGCATCAATTACCATCTGGCAGGACTTCTGGACTCTATCGACCAGCTTTTTGAAAAATATAATTCTTTTTTGCAGGAGAATGATTATGGAACAAAGTACGAGCTGGGAAATGCACAGATGTTTGTGATCGAAGGGATGGATAAAGTCCGGGAAGTGATCGAAAAGAACAGAAAACGAAAGCTTGTAAAACATAAAAAGCTTTCAAATAACCGTATTATAGAGATCGATAACTGTTCACCGCTTGAAATACGGAAACTCCAGAACAATCTCACGATGATCGCAGACAACGAGGGAATCGAATTCGTTTACGGAAAAGGAAAAAGAAAACCTGCACTTCAACAGCTGCATGAGGAACTGGAACAATGCGGAAAACGACTGATGGAATATAAAGAATGCTTTGAGATCATGGGAAAAGACAGAAACAGTTATTCCAAAACAGATCTGGAAGCGACTTTTATGCGTATGAAAGAAGATCACATGCTGAACGGACAGTTAAAGCCAGCATATAATGTTCAGATCGCGGTAGAGAATTATTTTATCGTACATGGATATGTAAGCAGCGACCGCACCGATTATAATACCCTGATCCCGGTCCTTGAAAAACATAAGAATGCTTTCGGGAGTATTCTGGAAGAAGTAACTGCGGACAGCGGGTACTGTAGTGAAAAAAATCTGCTTTATTTAAAACGGAATGAAATATCCAGTTATATAAAACTGCAGGATCATGAAAAGCGAAAAACACGCGCTTATTCAGAAGATATCAGTAAATATTACAACATGAGGACAGGGATCTTTGAAGATGAACAGTTCTATATCTGCCATGACGGACGTGAACTGCGGCATCTCAGGACAGAGAGCAAAGAGCAGGATGGATATACACAGACCTTTGAGGTATATGGTTGTGCAGACTGCAGCGGATGTGAACATAAAGCGCGCTGTCTGTATAAGTATGATGCGGAAAAAGATGCCGAAAAGAACAAAGTCATGAAGATCAATGAACAATGGGAGGAACTGAAAGAAAGATCGCATGCCAATATCCAGAGTGAACGCGGGATCCTGAAACGCCAGACACGTTCCATTCAGACGGAAGGACATTTTGGAGATATCAAGGAAAATGAGAACTTCCGGCGTTTTAATTACCGTTCGGCAGATAAGGTATATAAAGAATTCATGCTGTATGCTATTGGAAGAAATATAAATAAATATCATCGTTTTTTATACGAAAAACTGAGAAAATTTGAAGGAAAAACTGCCTAGAAAAAAATGCGGCTGAAAAAATCCAAACAAGGATTTTTTGCGGCCAAAAACAGAAAGTATTTATCAAAATAAAAATATCCTGAACAAGTTGCAGAGCCAGAAAGCTCTGTAACTGTCAGGATATTTTTGTTTGGTGCTGTCAGCTCTAAAAAACGTTATTTACCGACAGCTCCCTGTTTTGTTTTAATGATATTTATGCATCCGTACATAATAGCTGATGCATAAGATCACAGTGGCTCCGCTCCATGCTGCAATCTCTGCAAAGAAAATACCGTCCTGTCCGATAAAATGGGGAAGGATCAGTGCAGCACTGATACGCATGACAAATTCAGCCATACCACTTACCATAGGCATTAAGGTATCTCCCAGCCCCTGAAGTGCAGATCTGTACACGTACAGAAAGTACAAAACCCAGAGCATGGCAGCCATAATAGAAAGGTATTTAAAAGCAATTGCCAGTACCTGCTGTGTCTGCTGCGGTTCACCTGAGATGAAAAGTGAGAGAATATTTTTTCCAAATAAAAACATGGCAGCAGAAATGATCAGTGAGGTAAGCAGGGAAAGCAGCATACTGCTGCGGACGCCTTTTCTGATCCTGTCAATCTTTCTGGCTCCCAGATTCTGACCCACATAGGTAACGATGGCATATCCATAGGAAATAGCAGCCATTTCCAGCAGACCATAAAGCTTGTTTGTAGCTGTAAATCCTGCTACAAAAAGGAAACCGTAGCCATTGATCACATACTGGACTACCAGACCGCCCACACCGATGATGATATTCTGAAATACAACAGGAATACCAAGCTTCATCAGGCGGGCATTCATGCCGGAGGCAGGCATAAAATCTGCTCTGGTCAGATGAACGATATCAATTCTGCGTAAAATCAGGAAACAGTAAACAGCGGAGAAGCTCTGTGCGATCACAGTTGCGATTGCTGCTCCTGCCACACCCCATCCGAAGCCTGCCACAAAAAGGATGTCCAGTGAGACATTCAGCACAGATGCGATGATCATTGCGGTCAGCGGTGTTTTACTGTTTCCCATAGCCCTTAGGGCAGAGGCAAACATATTATAGGCTGCTGTGGCGGGGATTCCACAGAAAATGATGCGCAGATATAACAGAGACATTCCGATAATATTGGAAGGTGTATGCAGCCCTGTTAATACCAGCGAAGCAAATGACTGGCTGAGAATCAATACTCCGGCTGCGATGAAGGCGGTCAGCCGGTAACTGTGAGCCAGAGATTTACGCAGATTTTCGAAATCCTTTGCCCCATAATACTGGGAGAGTTGAATAGAAAATCCCTGAGTGAGTCCTGTGGATATTCCTGTGACAACCCACATCAGAAAGTCAACAGCACCCAGTGCGGCAAGAGCCTCCACACCTGCAACCTGGCCAACAACCATGGTATCCACCATTGTATAAAGCTGCTGACAGATATTTCCCAGCATCAGGGGAATTGCAAAAAGAATGATCAACCGTCCCGGTGAACCGGAGGTCATATCCTGAATCTTGGTTTTCATTAGTATAAAAGTTCCTTTCCGGAGCATATTTGAAAAAGTTTAGAAATGATTATTCGAATATGCCCTGATATTTACATTAATAATTTGTAACTATTCAGTAGTCTGCTATCCCGCGAGGTGTTTTGGCACGTAAGTACCAAAATCCCGAGACATACAAGCC
>OGUP01000794.1_pt1 | contig 19613 bp, 19 predicted proteins | sample 1553661 | NCBI WGS metagenome assembly OGUP01 (sample SAMEA2580026, study PRJEB22360) | human gut metagenome | biome: human gut; feature: human-associated habitat; material: faeces | place: Denmark | collected 2008/2010
TTTACCCCCATGCTCCGGTAACAGTTTCTTTTCCTGAGGCGGAGGAACGTCAGGTTATAAAAGTAGTGGTTACTCCTGTTGATTCCGCTACGGTACGTCTTTCTGGTTTTTCTTTAGCTGTAGGTGGTGGGGGAGTCCGTTCGGAAGAGGTTTTGGATGTACATCTGAATGATACGGTTTCTACTCCGATCGGTCCGATGGTTATCACTCCTACGTTATATTATACGGATGTCTTTTATGGTAAGCCCGTAAATGTGGTCAAATCCAATTTGGAGGGTGTCATCGAAGGGTATCGCGGCAGGTTGAAAGTTTCTCTTGCCGGTAAAACAACAACTATTATCAACCTGGTTTTGGATGATGTATCCACTGCCCGTGCAGAAGATATTCTGAACATGCTTATTGCTGTCTATAATGAAGATGTGATTAATGACAAGAACCAGATAGCGGTAAATACCTCCAAGTTTATCAATGAACGTCTGATTATCATCGAACGTGAATTGGGTAGTGTGGATGCCAATATTGAAAGTTTTAAACGCGAGAACCAGTTGACGGACATCACTTCCGAGACGGGTATGTATCTTGCCAATACGAGTCGTTATCAGCAGGAGGGACTTAGTCTGGAGAACCAGTTGAGTATTGCCAAATATATTAAAGAGTATTTGACGGATCCTCAAAAGAGCTCGGATTTAATCCCTGCCAATACCGGTATATCGGATAACAGTGTTGAATCCCAGATCAAGGAATACAATGATGTTTTATTAAAACGTGATAAGCTTGTAGTAGGTAGTAGCAGTAAAAATCCGATTGTGATGGATTTGAATAACTCTTTGAGTGCCATGAAGCAGACGATTATCCGTTCGGTGGATAATCTGATTGTCGGTCTGAATATCCAATTAAAGAATATCCGTGAACAGGAAGAACAGACCACGAAGCGAATTGAGGCTGTGCCTGCCCAGCAGAAATATGTACTTACAGTGGAGCGTCAGCAGAAGATCAAGGAGGAGCTTTATCTTTACTTGTTGAATAAGCGTGAAGAGAATGCCTTGACACAGGCTATTACGGAGAGTAATGCCCGTATCATAGATTCCGCCTCGGGTAGCAGTGCTCCGGTAGCGCCTAAAACAATGGCAATTTTCTTGGCTTCCATTGTTTTAGGATTAGCTATTCCTATAGGTGTATTTTGGTTGTTGAATGTGACTGATACCAAGGTTCGTACTCGTAAGGAGTTGGATGGAGTGCTTACTATTCCTTTCTTAGGCAATATTCCCCGTCACGGCAATAATAAGGGTGAGGATTCGGATGGTATTGTTGTCCGTGAAAACAGTCGTGATTCTGTCTCCGAGGCTTTCCGTATCATCCGTACAAACATGGACTTTATGCGTGTGAAGTCTGAAAAGTTACAGGTGGTCATGTTTACTTCTGCGAATCCTGGGGCAGGTAAGACTTTTGTTTCAAGTAACCTCGCTATGAGTATTGCCCAAACGAACAAAAAGGTTGTTTTGGTTGATGTTGATATCCGTAAAGGTACCTTGAGCAGTATTTTTTCTAACTCTTCCAACCGTATGGGATTGACGCATTATCTTTCGGGGAGTACGGATAAGTTAGATGATATTGTAGGTAGGAGTGAGGAGTATGATAAATTGGATGTCATTTTCTCCGGTCCTGTTCCTCCCAATCCTGCCGAATTGTTGTTGAGCGAGCGTTTTGATCGTCTGATTGCAGAACTTCGTAAACGTTATGATTATATTATTGTTGACAATGTTCCTGCGGGTATGGTGGCCGATGCTTCTATTGTCAATCGTGTAGCCGATCTTACCATTTTCGTAGTCCGTTCGGGGGTGATGGATCGTCGTCAGTTGCCTGAATTGGAGAATATGTATCGTCAGGAACAGCTTCATAATATGTCTGTGATACTGAATGGGCTTCCTTCAGACCATAAAGGCTACGGTTATGGTTACGGTTATGGTTACGGTTATGGTTACGGAAATGAAGTTCATAAACGCAAAAAGGTAAAAAGTTTGAGAAACTTTTTTTCTCACTTTCTGAGACGATAAAAACTGTTCTTTGATCAAAACGATATTACTATTTCAGTTTCCGTACCATTTACTGATACAAACTATAGTAGGGAGGGAGGATATGAATTTCTTAATTAAAACCAGTCGACATTGATAAATGAAAGATAGACTATTAAAATTATTTTTTTGGTATTTCAGTAAAGGCGCGTTGCCCTATTGGTTCATACTTTTTGTTGATTCTTTTATGGTTGTTGTAGCAGGATTGTTTGCCCAAGTACTTCATGTTGGCTTTTATGGTACTTTAGCAAATCTTTTTGGTACTATGCTTTCACTGTGCTGTTACTTGTTACCCTATCTAATTGGTTTCAGAATTATGCATACCTATAGTAGTGTTATTCGCTACTCGTCGTTTGTAGACCTTTGTCGTGTTGCAATGGCTAATCTTATTGGGGTGATAATTGTGTTTTGTATTCGTCATTTTACTCCAATTGATCAAATATTAGTACCGCTCTCCTGGCAAATATTATTCACCAGTTTTATTGTAGCTACAGCCGGAATGTGGGGGATACGCATTTTAGTAAAATATATATACGATATGTACTTTGTAAGTGCTTCGGCTCAAAAAGTATTCATATATGGTGTAAAAGAAGGTGGTATAGCATTGGCTAAGAGTATCCACTCACAAGAATCCCAGTTCATTGTTGCTGGTTTTGTCAGTGATGATTCTAAGGACTGGCAGCATATATTAATGGGTACTAAGATCTATCCTAATAATGAGAACCTTGTAGGCAAGATGCGCCAGAAAGGGGCTACTATATTAATGGTTTCCCCTTTGAAAACAGAAAGTCTGCGTAATAACCATCAAATGATAGACTCTCTGGCTGAAGCTGGAATAAAAATTATGGTTTATTCGAGTCAGGAATGGGATGGAAAGAGTGATTTGCGGCATATGCAACTCAAGGAGATTGATATTGAAGATCTTTTACCTCGTAATCAGATTGAGGTTAATCTTGATGCCATTGCTGAAATTCTCACGGGCAAATGTGTTTTGATTACCGGTGCTGCCGGCTCCATAGGAAGCGAGATTGTTCGACAGGTGGCTGCTTTCAAGCCCTCACAACTGGTACTTATTGATCAGGCTGAGACTCCGTTGCACGATATCCGTTTAATGATGATGCGTAAGTTCTCCGATATTCCTGCTCTTACACTTACTGCCAGTATAGGACATAAGTTACACATGGAGACTGTGTTCAAGAAGTATAATCCTGATTATGTATTCCATGCTGCCGCCTATAAACATGTTCCAATGATGGAGGACAATCCCGGTGAAGCTGTTATCAACAACATAGAAGGTACACGCATCATCGCTGACCTTGCTGTTAAATATGGTGTTCAAAAGTTTGTGATGGTAAGTACTGATAAAGCCGTAAATCCCACCAATGTTATGGGGTGTTCGAAACGTATTTGCGAGATGTACTGTCAGAGCCTTAACAAAGCTATTGTTGATGGTAAGGTGAAAGGTTGTACTCAGTTTGTGACTACTCGTTTCGGCAATGTATTAGGCTCCAACGGTTCAGTCATACCCATTTTCAAAGAGCAGATTAAGAATGGTGGTCCTATTACTGTAACTCACCCGGACATTATTCGCTACTTTATGCTTATCCCTGAGGCTTGCCGTCTTGTATTACAGGCCGGTTCTATGGGGAATGGTGGTGAAATTTTTGTTTTCGATATGGGTAAACCGGTGAAAATAGCGGACCTTGCAACACGTATGATTTTGCTCTCTGGTGCGCAAGATGTACAAATTAAGTATACCGGCCTGAGGGACGGTGAGAAGCTTTACGAAGAATTGCTAAACCAAGAGGAGAGTACTAAACTTTCTTTACACCCTAAAATAAAACTTGCTACCGTGCGTGAGCTTGGTTATGAGGAAGTAAGTACACAAATTAGTAAACTTGTTGAAATTACTAAGTATGGATACAACGACATGGATATTGTTCGACAGATGAAGATACTTGTGCCAGAGTTCAAGAGTAAGCACTCGAAGTATGAAACGTTGGACTAATTTTTGGTTGGATGTTATATATCATATAAGCTTAATTCGGACTTATAAATGAAATTATTTTCCTAAAGTTTATGTGCAATGCAAGAGGGAAGGGATTGCGCCAATAGTAGTTTGTTATACTTCAAACCTCTATTTTAAGAATACTTGCAATGTGGATGTGGTGATTTCTACTAAGAAAACATATAAGTATTGATCGAGATGAGGTTTTGCAGAATGTGGAGCCCATATAAAAAAAAGAGCAAAGGCTTGTGTGGGTATAAGTTTAAAAGTTCTGGAAGGGCTGATGAATTTACTTGGTATGGTAACTATTATGAAAATGTTTAATATTATTGCTTTGTGAATATGAGATTCATATAAAAAGAAGAAACAGAATGATACCTGGTGAATTTTATGAATATATCTATATAATTTTTGTTGCGTTAATATCAATACCATTGTTTAAGGAATACAGTAATAGACAAAATTCTTTATTTGGAACTTATAATGTCAGGTCAAGGTTTCCTGAAATTTTTCTTGTTATCATTAGTGTTGTTTATTGGATTTAGACCGGCAGATAAAGCATTTTACGATACCATGTTTTATTATGATGTTATTGCTAATAGATCGCTCCAGTTTTATGGTATTGATTACGAGGTTGAGAATTTGATTTTTGATAATGTATTATTTTATTTTTCATATAAACATTGGAGCTATACCGTTTTCTTTCTATTGATTGCATCAATTTACTTTGTTTGTTCTTATATAGCCACAAGAAAACTATTTCCCAAAGATACATTATTTGCGTATTTAGTCTTTCTTGCCGCTTTTTCTACATTTTCATATAGTGTAAATGGCATAAAAGCCGGTGCAGCTTCATCTATATTTCTTCTAGGTCTTGCATATCGAGAAAAACTGTTAATTAGTATACCTTTGGTGCTACTTTCGTGGGGGATACATCATAGTATGAGCTTTCCAATTGCAGTATATGTTGTGGTGTTATTATATAGTAAACCTAAGTGTTATTTTTATTTTTGGGGGGGCTGTTTATTGATGGCTTTACTACATATCACAACCTTTCAAGAAATTTTTGCAGGATATACCGATGAAAAGGGTGTAGAGTACTTGACAACAACAGGCGATGATTGGAAAGGTAAAGGGGGATTAAGACCTGATTTTATTTTATATTCTATGATGCCAGTTATTTTGGGTTGGTATGCAACTCAGAAATTGAAAATACAGAATAAGACATACAATCTTTTTTTATGCTACTATCTTCTGTCTAATGCAATTTGGATGTTGTGTATGTATGTCAATTATAATAATCGAATAGCATATTTAAGTTGGTTCGTATATCCGTTTCTAATCGTTTATCCATTACTTGAATGTGACTGGAAAGAGTCGAGGTATCAAGATCTTGTGAAATATGCAAAATACCATTTATACTTCACATTATTTATGGTTTTAATATATTATGGTTTGTCAACTATATTGTAAATAATATAAACGATTTACATTATGTGCGAAACTAAAACTTACGTCCGGTTTGGGGTACGTAGGTCTTCCTTTGCTCTTTACAGCACCTAATACAAAATGTAAAATCTATTTGTAAGGGTAATAATTAATAACAAATAACAATATTTCAAAATTTGACAAAAAATGATCAACGTTGGAATTATCGGATGTGGCTTCGTAGGCGGAGCCTTGAAGGATTGGTTGGAGCACAACAATCCAGAGTGTAAACTGTTCATCAGCGACCCTGCAAAGGGGTATCATGATAATCTTAGCAATATCGACATCGCGTTCCTACAAATCCATGTGCCTACAGAAGATGATGGTACACAGGATCTGAGACTCATGAAGGAACTGATTACCAATCTGCCAGACGTGCCTGTGTTCGTCAGAACTACTATTCTCCCTGGCACTAGCGACATCCTCTCTCGCGAGACAGGCCATCAGGTATGCTATATGCCCGAGTTCCTCACCGAACGTACACACATCGAGGATTTCAAGAAGCAAATTATGGTGTTTACAGGTGCGCAAGACTTACTCACCAAGATTTTTGTCGGCAAGAAATTCACTGTGATGAGCCCATTGGAAGCTGAGTTAACAAAGTATATGCACAATGTGTTCGGCGCATATAAAGTAATCTACTTCAATGCTTGCCGTGAATACTGTGAGCGGATGGGAGTCGACTGGCGTAAGGTGCATACCGGATGCCTTCTCTCGGGTTATATCAACGACACTCACACATACGTTCCAGGTCCAGATGGTAAGTTCGGATATGGCGGTAAATGCTTCCCTAAGGATGTCAATGCTTTTGCTAAAATGACAGAGGGTACTTCTCTCGGAACACTTTTGTCCCACCTCCATGAACTGAACGTCCATTTCCGTGGAGTAGAGGAGCATATATAGTCTATTTACACTCTTAATATAGTTAAGCAGGTACACAGGTGGTCGGAAACGATGCAGTTCGATACTGCTGCCTGTTTCAATATTCCACAGGTGAGACTATTAATCTGTGATAATTCGAAATAGCGAACATAATAATCAAAAGATAATGAACATTTTGAATACCTTGCTGATGGTGTTAAGAATACCGTCAACCATCAAGGAAGTCATCAATGCAAAGATTCGCTTTGTAAAGTTTAAAAGAAAGGTCGTTTTGAACGGACAACGGTATAATATAATGCCTGGTGCTCGAGTTCTGTTTGAATACGGTTCTTCTTATGGTGATATTGAAGTTGGAGAGTACGTTACAATATACGGCATACTTTTTTCCCAGTCTCATGGAAAAATTCATATGGGTAATTATACAAGACTGGGAGTAAATTCATCTATACGTTCTGTTGAGAATGTATTTATTGGCGATTATACTGCAATTGCTAACGATGTAGTTATTACAGACAATGATAATCACCCAATAGATCCTATATTTAGACGAAAGATGAAAGAAGATACTTTAGGTGGTGAAATGAGAGCATGGTATAATTCTGCACATAAAGAGATAATTATAGGAGAGAATGTGTGGGTTGGAGAGAAATCAAGAATACAAAAGGGGGTGCATATTGGTAATAATTCTATTATTGCAGCGGGTTCAATAGTAACGCATGACATTCCTGAGAATTGTATAGCAGCTGGCATCCCCGCTAAAGTAGTTAAATATATAGATTTATAGTATGGGAAATAACAGCTCGACAGTTGCAAAAAATACAATTGTCTTGTACTTCAGAATGATAATATCCTTGTGTGTATCACTATACACGTCAAGAGTCATCTTACAGTCATTAGGTGTTATTGATTATGGAGTATACAATGTAGTTGGTGGCATAGTAGCTTGTATGGCTTTTATGCTACAGTCGCTTGTTGTATCATTCCAACGTTTTTTTTGCAAGTACATCCCTAGTAATGACAATGAAATGCTATCTAAAATATTAGGGTCTGCTATTTTACTAATTGTTATGATAAGTGTCATTGTATTAGTATTAGTTGAAACTGTAGGTATATGGTTCCTTAATACCAAATTGTCTATACCTGAAGAGCGTCTATTTGCTGCTAACATCGTCTTACAATTTTCGATTGTCGTTTTTATTGTTTCATTGTTTCAAGCAATATATAACTCAGTTATTATTTCTTATGAAAGAATGAATGTGTACGCATATATTAGTATTTTTGATGTTGTGGCTAAATTGGCTGTTGCATGGATTATTTCTATTGTAACATTCGATAGGCTTATTACATACTCTTTTTTGCTAGCGTTAGTTGCATGCTTTTCATTTCTGTTCTATTTTACTTATGTGACAAGAACCTATAAAGAGCTGAGACCAGTTGTATCTATTGGGGAAAATAGAGAAACCATCAAAGAGTTATTTAAGTTCTCAGGCATGTCTATGGTTGGCACTATATCTCATGTTGCAAAAAGTACTGGCATAGGATTCCTTCTTAATATCTTTTTTGGACCTGCATTGAATGCTGCCAGAGCGATTAGCTTTCAAATTTACACAGCAGTATCAAGTTTCACTCAAAGTTTTCAAACTGCATTCTCACCGAATATGATGAAGCAGTATGAAGTAGGTTCTAGTGAGGAAATAGAAAAGACGCTTTACGCTGTGTCAAAATTCTCCTTTTTTGCTATGTTTCTGCTGGCCTATCCAATTATTATGGCAATCGACCCGATTTTGAATATATGGTTGGGCGCAGAAAATGTACCCGCGTATACAAATCTATTCTCAGTGATTATTCTGTCTATTGGACTAGTCGAAACTTTGGCAAATCCTGTCGTTAATGTTGTATACGCGAAGGGTAATATTAATGGATTCATGGCAAGTTTAAGTATTGTCGTATTTTTGAGCCTACCAGTAGCTTATGTTTTACTTGCGGTAGGTTACTCTCCTGTAATCGTATACATTGTAGATTTTATAGCAATTGCTTCTGCCCAGATAATAAGAATTATTTTTTTGAATAGATTGTTTTCCTATAAGTATATTTCCTATTTCACACAGGTTTTTCTTCCTATATTGTTTGTTTTAGTAATTGCGTTGATTTGTTGGAGTATGACTTTAATACTACCTGTATTGCAATCGATTGTCATCCTCTATGCAATTATATCAGAAATCCTAGTAGGTATAGCCATATTCTATCTCGGATTGAAACCATCAGAAAGGAACTTCGTAATTGAAATAATAAAAGCTTATGCAAGTAGATGTCATAAACGCGGTTAAGGCCGTACTAAAATCTCCATTATATATACCTCATTATGTACTATATATTAAACATCGCAAATTAATTAATAGTGATATTAAAAGCGTCGGGGGTATTGCTTCTTCTACATTATCTTTTTTCTATTTGATTACGAATGATGAATATTTTAATGTACTATTCTTTCATCGAATAAAATCTCATAGAATTCGAAAATTTATTATTCAGAAGAAAAGTTCCTTTACTATACCATATGATGTTATCTTGGGCGAAAGTCCTATATTAGATCATCCTTTCTCAACTATTCTCAATGCAAAAAGTATAGGGAATAATTTTAGATGTAAGAACAACATAACAATAGGTAATGTGGCTGACGATGAGTCTAAAAGGCCAACGATTGGAAATAATGTTTATGTGGGTGCGAATGCTGTAATCATTGGTTCGATCTCAATTGGAGACAATGTTATTGTCGGTGCAGGGGCTGTTGTTGTTAAAGATGTCCCATCTAATTGTATAATAGTTGGAAACCCCTCAAGAATTATTAGAAAATGAATTATATAGTATATGCCGCTGACGATAACTATGCTAAACAGTTATCCGTATCTCTTTATAGCTTGCTTAAGCACAACTCTGATTTAGATATCTATATACTTGATAATGGAATTTCTAAAAAAAATAAGTCCATTATGAAAGAGTTAACTGAAAGTCATGGTGAAAGTATATCATTTATCGATATTACAAATATTGAAGAGTTATTACCAGCCAAGGTAGATGTGAATCAGTTATCGCTAAGCACTTATGCCAGACTCTTTTTAACAGAATTGCTCCCCCGGAAAATTGATTACATTCTATACTTGGACTGTGATACTTATATCAACGATAGGTTGGATGATTTGTTTAGTCTTGATATAAGCTCGTATTCTGTAGCGGGTGTTGAAGATACCATGTATCCATCTTATAAAATTGGCGTAGGACTTAATTTAACTGACCGCTACATTAATGCCGGTATTTTATATATAAACCTTAAAAGATGGCGCGAGAAAAAACTACTCGCAGTTTTCAATGATTTTATTATAAAACATAAAGGTAAGGTACCTCATTTAGACCAAGGTGTAATTAATGGTACTATTACTGATAAGTATTATTTGCAGCTTAAATATAATGTTCAATCTACTGTGCTATCTTTTAAAAGATATAAAGATTTATTGGCATTTTTCTCTCTTGAGGCATTTTATTCAGAAGAGGAGATTCAATATGCTAAAAAATCTCCTGTAATCATTCATTATACATCATTCTTTCTTCAAAGACCGTGGCTGACTTTTTGTCTTCATCCTTATAAAAAATTATATATAAACACGGCAAAGGAAATTTTCCCAGATATTAGGTTACAGAAGAGCAGAATTGGAATAATAAATAAGCTTAAATGCATATTGTTTAAATATCTACAAGAAATTTATTTAAAACTTAGATAAAAATCAGAGGCTAATTTTTAAGGTTGAAATAATGCGTTCATAGAGATAGAGTTGTGATCCGCATACAGACATAGCCTCAATCATACGCATAATATACTTAAGAATTATGGAAAGAATAATCATACTGACATATGATTATTCCCCTAATAATGGGGGAATAGCGAGATTATGCAAGGAAATAGTAAAACAATGTATCTTCACAAGAACTGATTATCTTGTAGTGACCAATATTGATGGCCCTGCAGAAAAAAATGTAGAAAGAATAGTTGGCCGGAGAGGTATTGTGGAATTCAAAATTCTGCATTTTCTGAAAAAGAACAGAAAGGAAGGTGATGTAATCCTTACAGGGTTATTTCATCCTGATGGAATGATTGGTCTACTATCTGGGATACCATGTTGCTTTCTCGCACATGGAGCAGAGCTAATGTCTGGTAAAGGCTTTTTCAGAAAACATATTTGGAACCATTATAGGAAGATTATATTATCAAAAAGTTCCAAGGTAATTGCAAATAGTAACTATACGTGTAATTTAGTAAAAAAATGCAGCCCTTTTGCTAACGTTATCGTATTGCCGTTGGCGGTTGATAATGAATACTTTCACCCAACCAAGGACAAACCGAATGATGATATTCTTCATTTGTGTTCTATTTCCAGATTAGAGCAGTTTAAGGGCCACGATTTTATAATTAATACAATAGCTGAACTTCCAGCAACATATAGGAATAAGATTCGCTTGACCATAGGTGGTAAAGGACCATATAAGGAGTGTCTCGAAAAATTAGTAGAGGAGAATGGTTTACAAGAAATAGTTTCATTTGCCGGTTTTGTGTCCGATGATCAGTTAAGAGATTTTTATTCTGAAAATGATGTATTTATCCTTTGTACAAGAGAAGATCATTCTACAAACCATGTTGAAGGTTTTGGCTTAGTCTTCACGGAAGCACAAGCTTGCGGGACTCCGTGTATAGGAACCAGGACTGGCGGTATTCCTGATGCAATTGATAAAGGAAATGGTGGATGGCTGATAAAGCAGGATGATCAAAATGCATTGAGTAATCTGCTAATTTCTTTAATCTCAGACAAATCGTTATTAAAGAAACAATCCGAACTTGCTTTGTATAGAGTAAATACAACTTGCAATTGGAGTTTATACTTTAAGGGTTTAAAACAGATATTATCAAAAATAGTTACATGAAAAAGGTTTCAATAATGATGCCTGTTTATAATGGATTGCCATTAATCAAGGCTTCTGTAGAGTCTATTTTGAAACAGACATATACAAATTGGGAGTGCATAATTGTAGATGATGGATCTACAGACGGTACATCCGCATATTTGGATTCATTGTCAGACTCACGTTTCGTAGTTCATCACTTTGTTAAGAATCAGGGAAGACCAGTTGCTCGTCAGAAAGCACTTGAACTGACAAAAGGAGAATATGTAACCATGTTGGATGCTGAGGATTTGATGTCTCCAAATAGATTAGAAGAACAAGTTGAATGTCTTGAGAAGAATCCTAATATCGCTCTGGTTTCATCACGTATGTGCTCTTTTGGCACTCACACTGATCTCACAAAAGCAAGAGGCGTGTTAACTGTTACTATTACAGCATTTGACGGAAAGAGATGTCCAATTCATGCGGCAAGTATGTTGCGCGGAGATAAAGCAAGGCTACTCAAATATAACCCGATGATGAAACTTAGTCAAGATGTTGATTTCCTCGAACGTTATTTGAAGGGTGAAAGTTACATGGAACTTCCATTTATACATTATTATTATACAGAATACGACTCTGTATCGAAGAGAAAAATTCGACGCTCTTATAAGCTGAACTGCAAAAAGTATTTCAAGATGGGCCGTTTCTCTCCATGTTTTACTTATGTACTTAAGTACATTTATAGTGTAGTCGTATATCCATTTGTTCCTATTGAATCGATTTTGGGTAAAAGGGGAGTTGATTTGAACCAAGAAGAAAGAACGCATTTTGAACTGGACTGTTTGAGTATTGTAAAAAAGTATTGCAGTTAATACCATTTGGAACATTATAATGGATGTATGAAGAAAATTTGTTTTGTAGCCACCATATCATTGACCATAAAGTCATTCTTGATGGATTTTGCAGAATATCTGGTCAAGGAGCATGGGTATGAGGTGTATTTTATGTGCGATACGGATGATGATCTACCCAATCATCTGAAGGAGGGTATGCACTATATACCTGTACCGATGAAACGAGGAATCTCGTTCGATGGTGTCAAGGTAATCATGCGGATGAAGAAGATCTTTGAGTGTGAGCAGTTCGATATTATTCAATATGCTACTCCCAATGCCGCCCTCTATGCATCCATTGCTGCAAATATGGCTGGTGTGAAGAATCGCCTGTACACGCATTGGGGCTCAAGATATATGGGCTATAGTGGTGGAGTCTGTCGCTTTATCTTCAAGACATTGGAGAAGATTACCTGCAAGAACTCAACTATTATCGAGACAGAGAGCTTTTCGCTGATGGAGTACAGCATCAAGGATGGGCTGTATCCAAGAGAGAAAGTATCAGTTATCTGGAATGGTAGTGCTTGTGGAGTAAAGCTGGAGAATTACCTGTTGGACAATAGAGATAAATGGCGTGCTGAGGTAAGAAAGCAGTATGGCATACCTGAGGATAGTGTAGTTTTCGGTTGGTGCGGTCGTATCACACGAGACAAGGGCCATAACGAGTTGTTTGAGGCTTTCCGTGAGATTAATAAAACCGATAAGTCTGCAAGACTGCTGATGGTTGGTGATTATGACAATGTAGAAACCATCGACAAAGAGCTGTTTGAGTGGACGAAGGCTTGTCCTGAGGTTGTCTTTACTGGTCGTGTACCATTCGATAAGGTGCAGAATATGTATAGCGCTATGGACGTGTTTTGTTCATTGAGTTATCGTGAGGGCTTTGGACTTGTAGTTATTGAGGCTGCTGCAATGGGACTCCCCGGTATTGTAACAGATGTTCCTGGTCAGATGGATACTATAGAGCCTAACGTAACAGGTATTTCTGTACATGATCATGATGTGAAGACTGTGGTTGATGCTATGAAGTTCTACATCAACAATCCTGTAAAATTGAAAGAGATGGGTAAGGAAGCGCGCAAACAGGTGGAAGAGAAGTATGACCAGAAGGTGCTACTTGAGAAACTTGTTCAACACAGAAATGAAATTATTGCGGCTAACAAATAATGCAACTGAATCTTATGTATAAGAATTTTTTTAAGAGGTTAATTGACTTTTGTATTGCCTTTATAGCGTTGAGTATTCTGTTTATACCACTAATAATTGTTACTATTTGGTTATACTTTGCCAATAAGGGGGTTGGGGCATTTTTCGTCCAGGAACGTCCTGGAAAAGGTGGTGAAATATTTAAGATTATAAAGTTCAGAACCATGACTGATGAGTGTGATGCTAATGGGAAATTACTACCTGATGAGAAGCGGATAACGAAAGTTGGGAAATTTGTACGTTCTACAAGTATTGATGAATTACCGCAATTCTGGAATGTGTTGGTTGGCGATATGTCCCTTATAGGGCCTCGCCCGTTGTTGGTACAATATTTACCTCTATATAGTAAAGAGCAGGCTCGTCGCCATGAAGTGCGTCCTGGAATCTCCGGTTGGGCACAGTGTCATGGCCGTAATTCGTTGTCATGGAGTGAAAAGTTTGCTTTGGATGTGTGGTACGTTGATCACTGTACAATGATGACCGATATTAAGATTGTGCTCATTACTATTAAAAAAGTGTTGGTACGTGATGGAATTTCACAAGAAGGCAACGCCACAATGGAACCTTTTAACGGAAATAACTAATGTATTTGTATGGAGCAAGTGGTCACGCCAAGGTGATCATTGATATTATAAAAGCACAAGGTGGAGTACTTGAGGGCTTGGTGGATGATAATCCCAACCTTAAAGAATTAAACGGAACTCCAATTTTACATGATGCTACCGGGTTGTCTCCCTTTATTATCAGTATCGGTAACTGTAAGATTCGTAAGATGATTGTAGAACGACTTGATTGTACGTTTACCACGGTAATTCATCCCACAGCAATCATTTCGCCTACTGCTATCATCGGAGAGGGGACGGTGGTAATGCAAGGTGCTATTGTTCAAACAGAAGTAAAGATTGGTAAGCATTGTATTATCAATACGAAGGCGAGTATAGACCATGAGTGTGTGATTAGTGACTATGTCCACATATCACCTGGCTGTACGATTAGTGGCGATGTGTGTGTGGGCGAAGGAACTTGGGTTGGGGCTGGCTCAACCGTTATTCAAGGTGTCAGGATCGGTGGAAATTGTTTTATTGGTGCTGGCAGTGTGATTGTTAAAGATATTCCGGATAATAGTAGGGCATATGGTGTACCTTGCAAAATAGTAGGAACAACTAAATAAAAATATAAAACAATGGCTGACATTCCTAAAAAGACGATTTATCTCTGCCTTGCCCACATGAGTGAAGAGGGCATTGAGCAGAAATTTGTGAAAGAAGCATTTGATACTAACTGGGTAGTACCTTTGGGACCGAACGTGAATGCATTTGAAAATGATCTCAAAAATTTTGTTGGAGGTAAAAGTGAGGTTGTTGCACTCTCGGCGGGTACGGCTGCTGTACATCTTGCACTGATAGCTTGTGGCGTTCAGGCTGGAGATGAGGTAATAGTGCAGTCGTTTACTTTCTGTGCTTCGTCGCATCCGATTACTTACCTTGGTGCAAGACCGGTGTTCGTGGGTTCTGAAATGGATACTTGGAATATGGATCCTGTACTTCTTGAAGAGGCTATCAAAGACCGTATCGCTAAGACTGGCAAGAAACCTAAGGCGATTGTGCCTGTAGCACTTTATGGTATGCCTTATGATTGCGAGAAGATTATGGAGATTGCGAATCGGTACGATATTCCGGTTATAGAGGATGCCGCAGAAGGCTTTGGCAGTAAGTTTGATGGCAAAGTGTTAGGTACTTTCGGCAAGTTTGGTGTACTGTCATTTAACGGTAACAAGATGATTACTACATCGGGCGGCGGTGCTTTGATTTGCCAAAATGCTGAAGATAAGAATACCGTTATGTGGTATGCCACCCAAGCGCGCGATGCTTATCCTTATTATGAACATACAGCGATCGGTTATAATTATCGCATGAGTAATATCTGTGCCGGTATTGGTCGTGGTCAGATGACTGTAGCAGATGCGCATATTGCTCATCACAAGCATGTGCAAGCTTTGTATGAGGAGTTGTTGAAAGATGTAGTAGGTGTGCATATCCACAAGCAGCCTGTGGATTCGCGCTATGATGCTAATTTTTGGTTGTGTACTGCTATCCTTGATTCAGATGTAAAGATTGTTGGTCAAGAGAAGGCCTATAAGGAAGTTATTAAGACTGCTGTGGGAGGAGTTGCCGGTGTGATTAAGGCAGTGGATAGCGCTACAACGGATTGTCAGCCCAATGAGAATGTGGAAGCATTGCGTGTATTTATGCTCTCGAAGATGGTCGAAACCAGACCGGTTTGGAAACCGATGCATAAACAACCGGTCTATGCAGAAGCTCCTTGTTACACTAATGGTGTAGAAGAAGATATTTTTAAGGTAGGTTTCTGTCTGCCGGCTGGTCCTTATGTGACAGATGATAATGTACGTTACATCGTGGAATCAATTAAGGAAGCTATCGTGAAGTCGTGACGGATATTTCTATTAAGTGATTTTGTGGCTCTTTGTGTAACGGATTAGCAGATGAGGATTTTTTTGAATCTGTTGAAAGGACTTTTCTTTTTCTTCTGTGTGCCCTATTTTGTTTGGAAACAGAAGAAGATGGCTGCATAAAAGCAAACATTGAATTCGTTCAATGCTTTCTTCCTTACTAATAAAGATTTAGATGACGTAAGGAATGCCGGATTATTCTGATGCGAATCATGGTAATTCTGCTTAATATTATTGTTTGTTTGTGTAGCCCTCCTTTATAAGGTCTGGCGTGACCTATTACATTAAAGGAGGGCTTTTTATTTAGATTTAGGTGTATCCTTTTTTAAATAATGATTGCTGCATTCTTTTCATCTCAAATGTAGCTATCAATAGCCAAATTTCTCTGTTTTATGGAGGAGTTTGGCTATCTTTGATTTTTGAAATCTTAAGAGTCATATTGGTATTCTATTTTATATGAAAGATTTATTTTTCATATCCGTTATTAAAATGGGAATAATCCTGCATATTTATGAGTGAAGCGTTAATTGAATAAGTGTTATATAAATCAGGAAAAAAGGCCGGAGCTGTTAGTATGCAGTTCCGGCTTTCTTGTTATTATATCTCTATGGTACAACTTTGGGTGATACTCGTCCGGAAATATGGAAAGATTTCCTTTATTACCTTCCCTTTCTCCTTTGCTTGTCCTGTAATTGTCTCTTTTACATGCTAAATCGTATCAAGACGATGCTGTAACTTGTCTTTTTGCCTCTGATGGGAATGTCGCACCTTTGCAATGTTAACGTTAGCAAGGTAATAATCATTAGTATTTATTTAACAAAAAAGAAAATTATGGCAATTAGATTTAAAAAAGTTTCACGGTTGAGTGATCCGACAAATCAAGATTCAGTTAAAAGAACGTATCCTATTATTTCGTATAAGTATGACACTCCGGCAACTCTGAAAGAGGTGGCACAGGAAATCAGTGGAAACTCTGGTGTGAGTGAAGGTGAGACAATCAGTGTACTGAAAGACTTTCGGACATTGATGCGTAAAATTCTTTTAGGAGGACGCTCGGTAAATATTGACGGAATAGGTTATTTCTATCTGTCGGCACAAAGTAAAGGGACGGATAAGGCGGAAGATTTTACAGCAAGTGACATTACCGGATTGCGCATCTGTTTTCGTGCAAACAAGGATATACGTCTTAATGCGGGCGCATCGTCTACTCGTACGGATGGACTGATGTTTAAAGATCTGGATAGACTGAACGATGAAGGCACCGATGCTCCTTCCGGTGGCGACGGGGAAGGGGAAGACCCGGCTGCATAACGCAGATAGATGCAACTGACTACAATTATGGCCTTCATCACTGCCCTTGGCGGGTTGGAGGCCATTAAGTGGCTGGTGCGGTTTGTGACTTTCCGTAAGATGGATGTCCGGAAGGAGGAGGCATCGATAAATAGTATGGAAGCAGAGAACCGCAGGAAAACGGTGGACTGGTTTGAGGAGCGCCTGGAACAGCGTGAAGAGAAAATCAACGGACTTTATGCGGAGTTGCGGAAGGAACAGGAGGAGAAGATCAGTTGGATGATTCGCTGTCATGAAGTAGAGTTGATACAGAAAGAATCGGAAATAAAAAAGTGTGATATAAGAGGATGTGTGAAACGTATTCCTCCATCGGATTATTGATTTGAAAGAAAGGATTTATGGTTATGAGAAAGATCGATTCTGTGATTATACATTGTTCGGCTACGAAAGCCGGAATGGATTTTAGTGTTGCGGATATAGACCGTTGGCATCGTGCCCGGGGGATGAACGGGATAGGTTATCATTATGTAGTCCGGCTGGATGGAACCGTGGAAAAGGGGAGAGAGGTGGAAGTGGCGGGTGCGCATTGCTTGGGATGGAACGGGCGGAGTATAGGCATTTGCTATATCGGAGGACTGGATACGAACGGGAATCCTGCCGATACACGGACGGATGAGCAGAAAAAATCGATGAAGGGGCTTGTGGAAGAGTTGAAGTTGCGGTATCGGATTGTGACGGTGATGGGCCACCGGGATACTTCGCCGGATTTGAATGGGAATGGGATTATAGAACCGGGTGAGTTTATAAAGTTCTGCCCCTGTTTTGATGTGAAAAAATGGTTGATGGTCTGGAGTCTTTCGCTTTTCTTTTGGGCCTGCGGGACTACCGAGTGTATGGAAAGTCATCGTACGGAAATAGATGCCGCTGTGTTGGAGACCGGAACTGAGAAATTTTCCGGTATACAAAAGAGATTGCGGAAAATGCAGGAAAGGATGAATGAACATGTGGAGGAAACGATTTTTGTGTGGACAGAGGATACTGCGGAAATGGTTGGACTTAAGGAAAGAGTATCACCACGAAAGAAGCTGCTTTCTGTAACAAAAAGAACTGTAGACAGGGATGGAAAGAGATTGCAAGAGGAGAAATTTGATGGTGCTGTTATGAAAACCGATTCATTGCAGGTGGCGGAGTATGTACGGGTGAAAACGGAGGATCGGGTGGATAAGCAGGAGAAAAAAAGAGGAGGATGGGGGAAACTGGGATTGTTGGCTGGAATTTGTGTAGTATGTATCTTATTTTTTAGAAAGTTTTTTAACGGATGTGGCTCTGCTTATCCTGGTAAAAACGGTGATGCGGGAAAAATGGAAGGCAAAACGTATTGCAGGCACAGCCATGCTGGAAAGCATGTGGTCCTGTATCGAATTGCTGCTTCCCTTTCGTGGGAGTTTTACAGCGACCTTTTTCTGGATCGTTTCTGTTTTGCTTCTGGTAAGGGGAGGACTTGGAAAAAGAACGGCAAAAGAAGTACTCTATGGTGCATTGTTGCTTGGAATTTCAAGCTTTTGTTTTGGCGGTGCACTGTATGTGGCAGAAACGTTCCGATATATTCCGGGAATTTTTGTGAAAATGGCGGTATTTCTGATCTTGTGGATGCTTTTGTATCTGTATACGGAAACCGACCAAAACAGACAGCGGATCTGCGAGGTCAGTCTTTGGCAGTGTGGGAAAAATAGAAAAGTGAAGGCACTTTACGATACGGGAAACCGCCTTCGAGAACCTTATAAAAAACGTCCGGTAAATATCATAGAGTACGAGGCGGCAAAAGAGCTGCTGGATGGAAAAGAAAATGTGTTTCTGATTCCATACCGTACCGTAAGCGGTTCGGGGGAAATGCTCAGAGGGATAGTTTTTGACAGAATGATTGTCAGCAAAGGAAGAAAAACAGAGATTTATGAACATCCGGTGATAGCCCTTACGGGGGAACGTGTGAGCAGTGATGGCAGTTATCAGATGATACTGCATCCAGATAACCGGAAAAATCAGGAGGAGAAGGATTATGTTTAAAATGGCGACCCCACAGAAATTTCAGTTTCGAATGACAAAAGGATGGCAGAATATATGGTTCCGCAGAACAAACGAAGTGCATTATATCGGAGGCGCGGAGATTCTTCCGGCACCACTCTCCTCAGAGGAGGAAACCTTGCTCTTGACGCATCTGGATGATGATGTTTTAGAGGCAAGACAGACGTTGATCGAGCATAATCTGCGTCTGGTCGTTTACATTGCAAAGAAATTTGATAACACGGGTGTCGGCGTGGAGGATCTGATCTCGATCGGTACGATCGGACTGATCAAAGCAATCAATACCTTTA
>OGUP01000801.1_pt1 | contig 19488 bp, 13 predicted proteins | sample 1553661 | NCBI WGS metagenome assembly OGUP01 (sample SAMEA2580026, study PRJEB22360) | human gut metagenome | biome: human gut; feature: human-associated habitat; material: faeces | place: Denmark | collected 2008/2010
TCCTTACTATATTCCATTGTTACCCTCCATAACTTCTGATTGTTGCCGTCTTGACGATTATGTATCTTTACATTACCTTCTGAAACATATGGCGCACCTTGTCCAGGCGGCTGTTTGGACGGCGGGGCTGGATGACCGGCTGACCGACAGCGGCCTGATATCCTTTCAGCTCTGTAAGGCATACGCTCCGCCCGTTGGTGTAAAAGGCCAGATCAGTACGGTATGCCTGTATACAGCGGGCGGGAATCTCGCCAGTAAAGACAACTTCATCCTTTTTTACCTGGGCCGTTTCGATGGTGGCACAGTATTTCGGTGCATCATGATAAGCCCTGGAAAGGTATTCCTGGGGCGCATAGAGGATGAAGGAGAGATAAGGTTCCAGCAGCTGCGTCCCCGATTCCTTCAATGCCTGTTCCAATACAATCGGGGCCAATGAGCGGAAGTCCGCCGGCGTGCTGACCGGACTGTAATAAAGCCCGTATTCAAAGCAAATCTTACAGTCCGTTACGTTCCAGCCGAACAAGCCCTGCTCCAGCCCGTAACGGATACCATCCCTGACAGCGTTTTGAAAACTCTGGTTCAAGTATCCCAGCGAAACCCGGCTCTCGTATTGTACACCGGAGCCAAGCGAGAGTGGTGTAACAGACAGTCCTATGGATGCCCAAAACGGGTTGGGCGGCACCTCGATATGGATGGTGTGGCTGGCTGCTTTGAGCGGCCGCTCCATATAAATGACGGAGGGTTCCTTTACCACTGTTTCAAGCTTGTATTTTTCCGACAGCAAAGCGGAAACAACCTCCAACTGCACCCGGCCCAAAAAAGAAAGAATGATCTCATGGGTGATGGAATCCACCTCGCAGCGCAAAAGCGGGTCAGTATCCGCAAGTTGCGTAAGAGCGTCCAGCAGCCGTTCTCTTTGCGCTGCCGTTTTCGGCGCAATCGTCGTCCGCAGCATGGGGAGGGGGTCCTCGCGCCACCTTTTACGAGGGAGCCGGGTTTGGTCCCCTAATACATCGTTTAACCTCACGCTGTCGCTGGGAAGGATAACAATTTCACCCGGATAAGCGGTGTCTGTCCGAACAATTTCCCCTTTGGATGGAATACGCATCTCTGTGATTTTCAGCTTTTCTCTCCCGGCCAGGGCCACCGTATCCCGCAGGCGCAGCGTTCCGCTGTATAACCGTAGATAGACACGCCGCTGGCCGCAATCGGTGTACTCAACCTTGAAAACGCTGCCGCATAGGGCGGCGCCCCCCTGTTCCCCAATCGGTTGGAACAGCCCTGTCACCGCATCCATCAACGGTTGAATGCCAAGGCCATTTTTGGCGCTGCCATGATAGACTGGGAACAGGGAGGCGTCTTGAACCCGCTGCTGTTCCTCCCGCGCAAGTTTTTCCCGGCTGATTGGTTCTCCTGCGATATACTTTTCCAATAATTCATCGTTATTTTCGATGACCGCATCCCATGCTTCTATGTCGGTATTTTCCTCCAGGACTATTTCCGGGGACAGCGACACCGTCTGCTTGATGATAATATCGGCGGAGAGCTTATCCCGAACAGACTGAACCACGCTCTGCAAATCAACGCCAGCCTGGTCGATCTTGTTGATAAAGATAACGGTGGGAATGTTCATTTTCCGCAGGGCATGGAACAGAATACGGGTCTGGGCCTGCACGCCATCTTTAGCGGAGATCACCAAGATGGCCCCATCTAAAACAGCCAAAGAGCGGTACACCTCCGCCAAAAAATCCATGTGGCCGGGCGTATCCACAATGTTAACTTTACATCTGTGCCACTGGAAGGAAGTGACTGCCGCTTGAATGGTAATCCCACGCTGCCGCTCCAAAAACATGGTGTCCGTCCTCGTTGTCCCTTTTTCGACGCTCCCCGGTTCTGAAATGGCTCCGCTGGCATATAGCAGGCTCTCCGTCAAGGTCGTCTTTCCAGCGTCTACATGGGCAAGAATTCCAATATTGATTATTTTCATGTGATTGTCCTCCCTTTACAGCCCCAAAGGGCATAAAAATCCCCAGCAGTAAAATACTTTTACCACTGGGGATTATAAGTTGCGGACATACACATATACAGCATACACCTGTTTGTGATTGCTGTTTTTGGGGATATGTCAAAATTGATAAGGCAAAAGTATTCTTAAATTGGGTACAAAAAACTAAGCCCCTACAAAAGGGACTATCATAATCTAAAGTGGTACCCGTAAGGAGGACAGCACCTTGACAGTGCTGACACCTTTCAGGTGCCACTTTTCCTATGGTGCTGAAGTGTTGATATGGCAAAGATATATACCGATGAAGAGATCAGATATCTCCGCGAAAATCCTAATGTACGCGTGATCAGGCATGATCGGCTGAGCCTTACCTATGAATTTCGTTGTCATCTTTATGACGCCTATATGGCCAATGGCAGAAGCGGGATGCGTGCCGCTCTCGAACAGGCCGGGATCCCTTGTAAGATGGTCGGTCCCGGCGTGATCCGTCACTTATGTGGTAATTTTGATAAGAGACGTCCTGTCAATTGCTCCGGAACTGCTCCCTCGACCAGAAAGCATCCGAATACCCCTCAGGAAATCGATCTGCTCGTTTCTTCCGGCGCCTTCGTACGGAAAAACAATGGCATCTCCTTCTCCGATGACTTCGTATCGTATGTGGACCGCCATTATCCGGATGTTACGGTAGGTTCTGCTTTGAAAGAGTTCGGGATCGATCCTGATCTGGTCGGATACCATCGGATCCGTAAACTGACCAGACAGATCGAAGGAAAGGATGGTCATAGATCATGCATCTATGACGCAGCGTTCATCGATGCACTGAAAGATAATCGTTTTGTCAGACGTATTACTTCTGACAGCCTGCGGCTGTCCCCTTTGTTCTATCAGATCGCGCATCGATTTGCCCGGCTTGATCTATCCCTCATCCTTGATGCGTTCGGCATACCTTCTGACCAGCTCTCCTATATGACGAAATATATCATCTCAAAGAACCTGATCGACCGGAAGGGAGAGACCGGGATCGAGGAAGCTGATGATGAGATCATCCGGATCTGCGGAAAGCTGGCTGATGCACTGATCCCTGTCCTTGAGAAAGAACTGTCCTCGTTCCTGACGTCATGCGAGCCTCGTGTGAAGAAACGAATGTATGAGGCACTATACGATATGCCCCATGCCTGCCCGCTCTCTTCTTTCCTGAAACGATCGGGGATAGCACGTTCCACCTTCTACGGTGTGCTGAAGAACGAGCGTTATGGCCATGCCCTGGAAAAACAGCGGGAAAAGGATCGTGACACGGCCGATAAGATACGCAGGATCATCGATCATGACGGATATCAAAAAGGAACGCGATGTGTGTCCATGATGTCGCGCCAGATCATCGGTGAACATATCAGCCGCCGCAGAGCACAGCGGATCATGCGCAAGGAAGGACTGCTCTGCACGTTGAGAAGGCCTTGTCCGGCCGCAGCCACGGCCAGGAGGCAAGCTAAAGCGAACAAGAAACAAAATCACGTGCGCAGGGCATTCCGGCTGCACCGGACCTATGACCTGGTGTTTACCGACGTCACCTATATCGACTACGGCAGCGGAAAGAGAGCTTATCTGTCACCGATCCTTGACTGCGCGGGCGAGGTGATCTCCTATGCGGTATCAGAGAGCCAGGATCTTTCCATGATCTTCGCGATGCTGGATGATATCCGGAAGGACACCATCCATGAAGGGACCGTGTTCCATTCCGATCAAGGGGCGTTGTATATGAGCGATCAGTTTCAGGAAAGGCTGAGGAAGATGGGCCTCATACAGTCCATGTCAAGACGCGGGAACTGTTGGGACAACGCGGCGATGGAATCGTTCTTCGGCCATCTCAAGGACCATTGTCATTTTGCGGGATGTGCTGCGTTTCAGGAAGTAAAGAAGATGATCGACGATTATATCGAATATTACAACAATGAGCGGCCGCAATGGACAAGGATGAAGATGACGCCTGCCGCATATGCAAGATATCTGAAGGAGATGGACGAACAGGAATTTGAGGCATATCTGGCGAAGGAACGCCAAAAGTATGAGCAGATGATCGCAAGATCCATCGAACGAACGGACAAGCATGGTGAACACCTTCGTTCTGTGATATCATCACTTGTAGAAGAAACGAGGTAGACGCTCATGGGAAAGAAACACAAAAAGACACCGCCGGCCTTGAAAAAAGCGGCCGAGAACAAAAGATATGTATCCGCCGTGCATGGCGACAAGATCTATTATACGAAAGAATTCTACAGAGCGATGTATGATGCCGTTCATAGCGGGAAGGGCGCTGTGGATGCCTATGCATCCCTGGGGTTTGATGTGAGGGAGCTTGGCGAGGATAGGGCATTTGCGGCAGCGCGGCGCGCAGAGCAGATGTCAGAAACAGGATTTGCGAAGATGACGGACTTTGATGGTACGAGACCGCGAAGCGCATATGGAAAGCTTACGCCGGACGAGGAGATCGCATATTACAAAGCAAGGAACCTGTACCTTGAGATGCTCATCAAATTGGAGAAAAAAAAACAATTCGAATTGGAGGCCAGACGTATCATGTCACAGGCCCCGAAAACGAAGAAGAACGGTTTTTGATGGTATATCAGGCCTATGGATCGCTGAGCGAGGAAGATAAGGAGCAGCCCTGGCTCAGCGTGAGCGGTCTGTGCAGGATCATGAAGTGCAGCACGAGCGGATATTACGAATGGAAAAGGAAATATGAGGATCCGATGCCGAGCGAGAAGACACGCAGCGATAAGAAGATCAAGGAAAAGATGATCGAGGTCATCAAAAAGCTCGGACATGTGCCGGGGACGAGGACATTTCGCAGCGAATTGTGGAGAGGACATGACACGGTGGTGAGCCGTAAACGACTGAGAAGGCTGATGCAGGAGATGAAACTGGTCGCGACGATGCCGCGCAAAGATGCATATAAAGGACAGGCAACGCACGATCATCCATGTTGCGCGCTGAGGAACATGGTAAATCAGAACTTTGGAGAAAGACCAAGACAAGTGATCCTGAGTGATATCACATATCTGTACCATGGGCGGAACAGGAACCTGTTTTATTTATGCACGTTCATCGACGCGTATACGAGAGAAGTGCTGGGATGGGCCATGTCAAGGAAGGTGGATGTCGAATTGGTCAGGAGCGCATATGCCAAGATGAAAGAAGCGCACGGCTCGGAACTGGACAAAGCAGGCGTCCTGATCCATTCAGATCAAGGGAGCCAGTATACATCGACGACGTTCCAGCAGATCCTGCGTGATGAGGGCTTCATCCAATCCGTATCAAGGCGGGGGAACAGCCAGGACAACGCACCGATGGAGTCATTCTTTGGCAGGCTCAAGACCCATATCCTCTCACTGATCGCATTGTGCGCGGAACAGGAAACGGCAGAGGAACTGGTAAACAATTATCTGGAAAGCCATAACGATGAGTCGTACATGTATGAACTTGCGGGACTTACGCCGCGAGAATTCTATCTTTATAAGGTAACGGGCATCTATCCATGTGAGAGCTACTATGGCATACCAGCGACGAAGCTGATGCCGCTGAGCACGCTGGTAGAGATGAAGCTGGAGCAGAAAGAAAAGAAGAGAAAGAAACGGGCGCAGAAGCAGGCAGCGGAAAACAGCATCGCGCCGGCGCGGATCCTGGCAAGGGACCAAAAGAAGGTGCGGAAAGAAAAACAGAAGTGGCAGCGCGCAAAAGAGACGGCCGAGAAGCAGCTGAGCTTTCTGGAAGGGCTGGAAGAACAGATCAAAGAAGCCGTGAAGCATTATACAAAGGCAAGTCAGGAAATAAGGGACAAACTATGCTGCGCGGAGACATGGAGAGAGATGTGGCCATATGATTATGTGACACAGATGAAGGAAATGTATTGATCCAGCGTACAATGATCAACGAATAGCATATTGAAAAACCTTCAATTTCAGAAGGTGTTTTTCACATGCCGGCAAAATGAAGAAATCCCCGCATGATCAGGAGATCATACGGGGATCGAATACAGTGATGGCTTCCAGGCAGGGTTTGTCAAGAAAAGTGTGTAAGTTTCTTTGTTAGTTTTTTCACAAGTGTAAATCTATTTTGTTATCTACAGATTTATCATCACCACTTTTAATAGCCAAGGCTGAAATTGCCTTGGCTATTGCTCTATTCTGTTTTTCTTCTCATTTGTTCAGATATTTGCTGATCCGATCATGAAATTGCTCATTGACCATCAATTGATTCAAGACCAGCGACCAGTTCGCTATATGCCCATTTTGCCACTTCTTCTCTAATTCCATAACTCGTAGATATAACAGCTTGAGCAACGCTGTCTCATTGGGGAACGCTCCTTTTTTCGTTACCTTTCTAAAACTGGAATTGATCGCTTCGATCGCGTTGGTCGTATACATTATTCGTCTTACTGCCTGACCATAATCGTATAACTGCTCGATATGCGCGTAATTGCGCTTCCATACTTCGACCGCTCCTGGGTACTTCTCCCACTCTTTGCAAAACACTTCAAATGCCGCATTCGCTGCTTTCAAGTTTACTGCCCCGTATATCTTCTTCAGGCTTTGCGTATATGGCTTGTATTCCTTTGTGGGAATGTATTTGATCGAATTTCGTATCAGATGTACGATGCATCTTTGTACGATCACCTTAGGAAATATCGCTTTTGCCCCTGCTTCTAATCCGCTTACTCCATCCATCGAGATGAAGAACACATCCTCTACGCCGCGACTGTGGATCTCATCGAATACCTGCATCCAATAATTCTTGCTCTCGCTTTCATTCAGCCATAATCCCAGGATGTCCTTCTTTCCATCGAGATCATATCCCAATATGACGTATACCGCGCACTCTTTGCTCTGATAATCGCTTCTCAGCGTAACGTACATGCAATCAACAAAGAGGAACGCGTAGCACTTCTTCAAAGGCCTTACGCGCCATTCTTCAAGCTCAGGAACGATCGCGTCAGTGATATCCGAGATCATCTCATGTGACATGCTGAAGCCATAGATATCCTCGATCGTCGAGGAGATATCTCTTTGCGACATGCCGCGCGCATACATAGCCAGAACCTTATTTTCGATTGCAGAAACATCTTTTTTTCGTTTTGGAACGAGTTGAGGTTCAAAAGAACCGTCACGGTCTCTGGGGACATTGATCGCGATATCGCCCTGAGTCGTCTTGATCTGCTTCTTACCATAACCGTTACGTCGATTATCATCTTTTTTCTGCGATTTATCATTTGATTCATAGCCAAGATGATGATTCAATTCTCCTTTGAGCATTGCTTCAAACATGGGGCCAAACAGGTCTTTGAGCGCATCATTCATTTCCTCTGCGGATTTAGGCTGATAAGCGTCAAGGATAGCTTGAGCCAAAGCAACTTTTTTTGGATCTCTTTTAATTTTTGCCATTTCCATCTTTCCTTACTTTTCCTCCAATCATATCATAAATGTAAAAAAAGAAAACCGTGAAAGTTGAGCTGTATGTTCTCAACTTACACGGTTTATATTACACTCTCTCCAGGCATCAACTGTCAGAATTTTGTCCTTGACAAAGGGACCATTTCACATCTTCCCATAGCTAGCTTTCTTTTCTATAATCAATACAAATATACTATGAACGATTGACATTGCTTGTCGTTTCTACCTGTCCTTTGTGATACCAAATTCTTCCATCACTGGCTGTCGTTGTCCAATAAATTGTTTCACCCTCCGTTACATCAGTCAAAGTCCAATTTAAATCGGACCAATTACTATTTCTAGTCATCTGCATTTGGTAATCTTCTCCAAAACCATCTTCTTCACTTATTCTGAATACACCATTACTTTCACGAATGACCTGATTCTGAGCATGCCCGCAGCCTGTTCCATTCTCATAGGCATTATGATATTCTCCATAAGGATCATAATGGTTATGTTCTCCCTGTCCATAATCACATGCAATATACCAGCATGCTGCCACATATTCATTCGTCGCAAATGTCTCCCCCGTCATCATCGGTCTTACATACTCTCTCATCTCAATAACCCCTTTCTTTGATTATGTTTGTGTGTTCACTGTATGCTGCTTTCTCTAACTTGGGTGTGAACCAGTTCAGGCTGCAGCGAGGTAGACGTACAGTTTTCGTGATACAGCAATTCAAGCATTTGTGCATCGTTCTTTTCAAGAAGGCGCATGGTCTCTTCACGTGTGCATTTTACGTGTGTGACGAACACACCTGAATACAATTTTTTCATATGGCCTCCTCTCTGTCTGATGTGCTTGAAGGTACACCTTTGCGAATGTTAACGTTAAGGGAAAATGTCACCTATTGTGAAAAGGTGAACAAGCAATGATGAAGTAACTTACTTTTCAGCACAAAAATCATTCAGTATTTCATACAAGTCTTTCTGATTGTTCGCGATACTTGATGATCTTTTTCTTCTATCTCTGACCACCGTAACAGGATACTTTTCCCATATCGAAGAACATACATTTGATTCGTGAACACATTAACACGGATACTAACCGGTGTATCATTGATGATATGCATGATCTCGCCATTTTCATCGATCAGGCTATAGTAGATGCCATTTATGCTGAACGAATCGTTCTTGATGCGTCTTTCATAGCGAAGCGTAAAGATGGAGTCTATATCATAGCCATCTAAAGGTACAAAGGCATCATGAGGGTCTTTAGGGAGAAATGCGAACTTGCGCCGGATATATGGCAGATAGAAGGCAGTGAACCATCTGTTGAGGGTGTCATAGTCATGGATACCAAAACGGATGATGTCATTGGGCAGCCTTCTTTGTACGGTGCCGTTGTATCTTTCTATGCGTCCTTTTGCCTGCGGTGTATTAGCGAAGATCATCTCTATTCCCAGATCAGCCATCATTTGGCCAAACTGAGTAAGATTGCCTTCTTTGGAAGAGCGGAAGATAGTATGCTTATCAGAGTAAAGAGACATGGGGATCCCGTATTTTGTTAATATGTCATACATGACATAGCAGTATCCGAGCTGTCGTTCAGTAGGCATGAAACAGCCGGCTAGAGGTTCAGTAGTGGCATCATCAACGGCAAGATGTAAGGTCCACATCTCACCGTTACCGATCCAGTCAAAAGGAGTACCATCAATCTGAAGCAGCATACCTCTTTGAGGTGCAGGTTCTCTCAAAGGATGCGGGGCCCTGCCGTCTCGTCTCAGAGGTTTTCTGCTTTCTGGAGATTTCCAACCCTGCTGGATAAAAAGAGATCTGAACCAGCTGAGGCTGCGCGGTCTCAAATGATAGCGGGCGACGATATCCGATTTGGCGGGATCATTTAAAACATCTTCAAAGAAAATGTCGCGAAACTGTGCTATCGTAATAGAAGGATATGGCTTTTTCAGGTCAATAAGAAACTGGATCTCAGACTCGAGTGCTTTATTGACAGGCTCTTTTCCTTCATTGGCGTGGTGGTAAAGAGCCTCCATATCCGATGATTCATCAAGAGAATGAGATAATCGGATCAGCTGTCTTTTGGAGTAGCCGGTCTTCTCAGAAATCAGTGGAAAGGTCAATGAAGGATCATGGATCTTCTGCTTCAAAAGCTTTAGAGCAAGAAGTTTATTTTTCATCAAAAACACCTCCTGTAAATCACAATACAGGAAGTCAATTTGTTCAGAAATAAGATGGTGACATTTTCCCTTAACGAGAGGTGACAAAATCGCTTAACGGCGACACTCCATTCTGGAACAGATCGACAAGATAGTGGAGCTGGTGTACCTCAAGTACATGAGGGCCAAAATCACCTATGAGGGGATGCAGCGGATTGAGCGGTACTTTGTGCCGGAAGAAGCCCTGCGGGAAGCCTTGCTGAACGCCCTGTGCCACAAGCAGTATCAATCCGGTGTGCCCATTCAGATCAGCGTGTATGAAGATAAGCTGTATATTGTCAACTGCGGATGTCTGCCGGAAAATTGGACGCTGGAAAACCTGATGAGCAAGCACGCCTCCAGCCCCTACAACCCTAATATTGCTCATGTGTTCTATCTGGCGGGCTTTATTGAGAGCTGGGGCCGGGGTATTGAAAAAATCTGCTCGGCCTGCGAAAAGGACGGCGTACCGCAGCCGGAATATACCATCAATCCCGGCGACATTATGATAAAGTTCACCGCGCCGGAAGATCGGCTCATCCGTTCTGTTACCGGCAGGGTGACAGAAAAGGTAACAGATAAGGTGACAGATACGTTGGATGAGACATCACTGAAAATTCTGAATCTCCTTGCCGTCGATCCGGCATACACAACGACGTTCCTTGCCGAAAATCTGTCTCTGAGCCGGAAAACCGTGTCGCTTAGATTAAAAATGCTCAAAGCGAACGGCTTGATTGAGCGCATCGGTTCCGACCGCAAAGGATACTGGAAGTTGCTGAAATAACGCAAAATGCCCTCACGGCAGGCTGACAAGGCTTGCTGTGAGGGCATTGCTGCTTATTCTGCGTACACAAGTTCATGCAGGACAATTTCCTCGGCCCGGCTGTGGATGCTATTTCTCCGGCGCACCCACTCCATCTGATCGTCGGCTTTCAGTGCTTCGGTCACGCCTTCTTGCCTTGCCATATCGGAAACGATGATTGCCATACGCTCGTTACAGGCTTGGTCGATCTCGGCAAGGTGCCGATGCAGCGTTCCGCTTGTGAGCAGGCTTGCATAGAGAACCGGACGATGTTCTTTCAGATAGCTGCGGCGCATACGCCCGTACTTGCCGATCTGGTATTCTGGTTCGCCCGGCAGCGCAAGGTTCGGGATAAGATAATCACCCTCCTGACGGTAAGTGCCGCCCATTTCTTCAAAGATAGATTTCATAAAGTTCAGCTCCTTTTTGTGTTGATTTGCAGCGGTTATAAGGCTTTTTTGGCTCCTTTCCTACAACTGCTGTTCCATTCACCACAAATGAGCCGCAGTCATATGTATTAGGTGGGAGAAACCACCCTCTACATAGTAACTCTTGGTTGGTAATGCTGGCCGATTCGCCATACTTCCGTTCTTCATCGGAAAGGCGGTAGTAGGCGTCTGCTAATTGAACGTGGTTCCTCATGTTTCCTCCTTCCCGGAACCACTCATTTACGGCTCCATTATACCATGCGGCTATCCTGCTGGTCAAAACTTGCGGCCTGTTTTCCGGTGAAAATGATTTCCTCTGTTACCACTTCCTGGATGGTTTTTGTGCCGGTGAATACGCGCTCCACGACATAGATTGCCGCGCCAATCTGCTGCTCATTCTTATCGTTCATGTGTCGCCACCTCCGCTACTATTATGAACAATTCCTTCCGAACTTAACCCATCAGTGGCCAAGCGCACAGACAAAATATTTTCTCTACAGCTCTGCATTTCCACTTGCTCTAATCTCCCCTGCGCAGGGATTGGTGACATTTTATTTCGCCCCATGCCAGCACAAATGTACCTGTTCATGTTGTGCAGTGCTACCACAGCAGCGCTATTTTCAATTTACATCATTTTGACGGATAGCAAGACTGACACACAACGCCTTGGTCACATCCCGCATTTTTTCTTCGGAAAGTTTGCCAATATAGTATCCTATACGGCGTTTGTCCAAGGTCCGCAATTGCTCCAGCATGACCACGGAAAGATATTTCATTCTACCGATCATACCAATGTAACTGTGTATAGGCAGCTTGGATTTTGCATGAACGCGGCTGGTAATTGGTGCAATAATAACCGTTCTCGCGAAATGATTTCCAACATTGTTTTGAAGGATTAATACGGGTCGCGTTCCCATCTGCTCCGATCCAACAACAGGGTCAAGGTCTGCGTAGTATATTTCGCCCCGTAGGTATATGTGGTTCATATGTATTTCACCCCCATTCGGCACATCAACTTATGTAGAGACCGACAGCATATGCTGCCGGTCTTTATTCTGCGAATCGGTCCTTTTGTCCCCGACACCCCGACCTATAGGAAATCATCAGACGGTTGGCGGCTTAATCCAACTCCACGGGAATCACACCCCTCCGAGGATCTCTCCGAGCTGCCTCCACTTGTTACGACGGATCACGTTCCAAATCCCGCTTCAACGCTCAACATTATGGCCAGACAGGCGTATCATTGTGCCCATAGCCGGTCATGGCGATGCACAGATCCGCTGTGCACTTGCAGCTGACAAAAATCGCTAGTCCGTTTTCCTTGGATGTCACGGCGTATCAGCTGCATCGCTCCCGCTTCTCGCGGAGGCTATGGGAATGTATCTGATGAATGATATGAACATGTCAAGGTACCAGCTTGAAGCAAAAGTGAGGCAACAAGCGAAGGGGATTTGGGGCCCCTCTACTTACTACCTCACTTACACGCAATATTGTAACCCTTAAAATTAAATTTAGCAGTTACTTTTTATGCTTGCAATACATTTCGTTGGAGCCCCCGCTTCCATCTCTGAAAGCAGGGGACTTGCAAAGTCACATAACAGAACAATAAGATTATGGAAGCAGCCCCAACTGCAAAAACTTTTCTGTCTTCCATGCAGCAAGACTGTTTTTGCGGTATAAGCTTTGTTGCCTCTGCACCCAGCGTCTGAGTCTGGGATTCTGCTCAAAATCAGCAGGAACGTCAAAATTATGATTCTGGTTCCCGTAGTCAACCAGCGATTGGAACATCTCAAGCCATTTGGTATCATTGTTTGGAATCCATAGCATCCCAAGGGAGTCTAACTGATTGATTTGGTTCTCCGTAAGATGCTTTCCTTCCCTTTTCCCATGATATATTTGTCGCTGCTCAGAAAGCCACCGTCCCAGCCATACTCCATTTTCTTCATAAGTCGATGGAATGGATATGTTGCCGTGCGTTTTGTAGTAGGATTCCAGCATAGCGTATTTTGTATTCCACGAATCTGGTCGTTCCCATACCATTCCCATTGACTCAATTTTCTTTTTGTGCTGCTCTGGCATGCTTCCCCGCCGATATCGTTCGCGCTGGTTTGCGACCCATTCGCCCAACCGGAACCCATCCGGTGAGCAGCAGGATCTTGTGACATTCAGATCTCCATTTGCACGGAAGTATTCTTGTGCGTGGACCATCCCGTTGGCGAAGCTCCTGTCCAGCTTCCCGGTCCAGTTCATGCCGATGGCGTCAAGCGTCGCGATTTGCCTTTCCGTCAAGGGCTTGCCCTTTCCCGGCTTTTTCCGGTTATAGCGCACAGACTGTATCCATACGCCCAGCTTCAGACCGTCCGGCGAAATATACGCCGCAGGGACCTCCAAGTCCCCATGCTTTCTATAATAATCCTGTGCAGCCTGAAAGTTCATTTCCCACTGGCTGTCTACCTTGCTCCAGATAAAGCCCAGTTCATCCAACTGCCGGATGCGTTCTTCCGTCAAATACGACAAACGCAAGCCGGACGCCCGATAACCCCGCAGGTTATATACCCAATTCCCCAGGGCGATTCCCTGCGGATCCACATAGTCTTTCTTGATATCCACATCACCGTAAGCACCCTTGTATGCTTTCAGTGCAGCGAAATATTTTTCCCATCTCTGCTGCTGGACGTCCCATACCATCCCGATGCCATCCAGCCGACGGACCTGTTCCTCTGTCAGCGTACCCGGAACGGACCCACTGTGCACACGGCGCTGGGTTTGCAGCCAGGCCCCCAGAGAATACCCCTCCGGCGTCTTATAGTGCTTCGGCACATTCAGGTGTCCGTGCTCCCGGTAAAATGCCGCCGCACACACAAACATATGCTCCCACGGAACGGACAGAGAATCCTCCAACCTGGCAAATAACTGCCGACACTCCCGTACCTCGTCGATGATCTCAAATCGCTCCTGGACAATGTCGCCGCCGCCCAAATACCGATAGTAGGTGATAGCCGCCTGCATCTCCTCCTGGATGGTTCCGATACTGTATAGATTCTCCACATTGTTGACAACATCCAGTATCAGGGGAGTTTGGGCTGAGCCGCAGGACAGGGCCCGGCCTATCTGCTGCTTGTAGACGGTGGGCGAAACTGTGGGACGAAACAGGATGACCCCGGAAACATCCGGCGTGTGGATGCCTTCGTTCAGCATGTCAATACAAAACAGCAGCCTCAGATGCGCACTGCCGTCCGCCTTGAAAGCAGCAAAAGCCTGACTGGTTTCCGGGTCCTCCGAATAGGCCCGGTAAACATGGGGCTCCGGGTCCACTCCGCCGAACCACTGGGACGCATGACAGAGCAGCTCATCCATATGCTCCTTATTGGCGCAGAACACCAGATATTTTCCGGATCGATCCGTCATATGCTTCCGGAACATGACGTCCAGCCCATCCGCCATTTCCAGCTTCCGGCGCAGAGCGTCCAGGTATACCTGGGCCGCATCCCGCGTAGGCCTTGACTTGGCCCGTTGAATGCGGTGCTGATACTTTTCAAGCTCCTTCTGATAGCTGTAGATCCCCACCACATACTTGGGCGCAGGCAATATGCCGCGGACGATTGCCTCACCCAAGGTCATCTCGATGGCCACGTTCCCGTCAAACAGCTCATCTGCCATATTCCGCTGGCCGTCCAGGTACCGCACGCTGGTGGCGGACAGGCCCAGCAGCTTCGCATCCGGATACATGTGCAGAAGCCTGTCCACGCCCTGTCCCCACATTTCCGCGCCGCAGCGATGAAACTCGTCCAGGATGATGTAGTCCGGACGAATTTCAGACATTTCCTCCGGCTCCATGGACATGAGCTTTGCATAGGTGAAGAAGTGAATATTCTCCGGCTGCTCTCCTCCGGTGACGGCAGTCAGATTCTCCAGCTGCGTCCTAAAAATATAAGCGCTGGGAGACAGCCAGCAAACTGTTTTGTCCGGATAGTCCGCGCAAAGCTGAAAGGCGATAAAGGATTTTCCGGTGCCGGTGGGATGCACGATCGCAGCCTTTCCCTCATCCTCCAGCATACGGCTTGCCGCGTGGTATGCAGCCTTGTTGTGGGGAAATAGATCCAAGTTCACGCAGTCTGTCCTCCCTTGACGCTTTGATAATATAAGCAGAGTTTACATCATTCCGGCGCAAATTGCAACGTTACCCCGGCAGTTCCCATTCAAAGCATAAAAATCGGCAAAAACGGCGAAGGCAGGTTGATGCCTGGCATTGGTCTGCGGCACACTAGTTATTTCAAACGGACAATTTTCTTAGTCAAAAGCTTCAATTTCAATGCGGTATATTGGCAATTGTTCCAAATTTTGCAAAATGTGTCGAATTTTGTTGCAAAACAGGAAGCGGGACAGTTCTATAAGTAGACGCATGGATCAGCGTCTGAATACAAAGAGAAAGAGAGAAAAACGAGTGAAACTGTGGAAACGCATACTGTCCTGTTTCCTGGCGCTCCTTCTGACCGTATACCTGCTCCCTGTGCAGGTCATGGCTGAAGAGTTGGGGGATCTGTGGCCGCTGACAACGGAAAACATCGCAGAGACACCTCCCGATGTAATAGGAGAAGTCCTGGAGCGACGGGGCGAAAACCAGAAAGAATTTCTGCTGGCCAACGGCGTGCGGCAGGTAGTTATCTATCCTGCAGCCGTTCATTATCAAAAAGATGGCCAGTGGGAGGATATCGATAATCGTCTTCTGCGGCTACGCGGGACGGCGAGACGGTTTATCAGAATGCCGCCGGTATGTGGGATGTCTCGGTACCCGCCGAACTGAACACCGCCGGCGGGATCACTGTCAGTCGGAATGGATATAGTCTATCCTTTTATCTGACAGGTCAGTTGTTTGAAGACGGAGGCGCTATCTCGGAAAGCGGCAGCGCCTCCATGGGGGAGGAACTGTCCGGTGAGGATATGATCTGCGTTCCCGCAGGTGAAAGTACTGCGGCAATCAGCAGTACCACTTCCACTTTGGCAGACGATGACCAGCTTCAGCCAGAAGCTGCGCTGAAGAATCAGCGCAGTGAGGCCCTGTATCAGAATGTTTATCACGACACAGATGTGACCTATGACTTGGACTCCAATCGGTTGAAGGAGTCCCTGATTCTGCGCAGCTGCCCGAAGGAAATGCTGGGCTACCGCTACCGGACAGTTCGCCTGGAAACGGACAGCCTGCGGCTGGAGCTTCAAGAGGACAACCGTATTCTGGCCTATGCCAAAGACGCCGGTCTCCAAGATGAACCGGTGTTCTATATGCCGGCTCCGTATCTGCTGGATGCAGAAAACGCATACTCCAATGATATCAAAGTGACTTTGGAAGAAAACGACAAGGGCTATGAGCTGCGGTACTATCTGCCCCAGGATTGGATGGCAGACGCTGCGTATCCCGTGGTAATGGACCCCGTGGTCCAGCCGGTATCCAACACGTTCACCATCCGGGATAAGACCGTGACCCAGCGCAATCCGCCGGCCTATGATGCCATTTCTCTGGATGCAGGATATTCCACCAACCGCGGGCGGGAGCGGATTTATATTCGTTTTAAGAATATCCCCTCTTTGACCTCAGCGGATGTGGTCGTAGGCGCAAAGGTTTTACTTTACAAATATAGCGGCTCCGGTAGTATCTCGGGCAATTATATGACGGCGCATCAGGTCAAAAGCATGTGGGACTCTGAGACAATTACCTGGGCTAACCGGGCAGACTATGTCCACACCTCAGAAGATTATCAATTCGTTGCCGGACAAACCTGGCATAGCTGGGATATTACGAACATTGCCCAAAAATGGTATGAGCCCTCCGGAAATACTGGTGTCATGCTTCGCATGTCGGAAGCCGTAGAGGGTGGGACGACAACAAAAACTGCGTCCTTCTATTCCTCTGACTACAGCAACACGCAGCAATGCCCCATGCTGGTCATCTCCTACATCAACAACTGCGGACTGGAAAGCACCTGGGACTATACCTCTTCCAGTGCCGGACGGGCCGGTACCGGCTATGTCAATGACTACACCGGAAACCTGGCGTGGGGCCACACCGGGCTGGGGTTTTCCGGCAACCGGATGCCCGTCAGCATCAACGCTGTCTATAACGCAAACGACAAGGGAAACAAGGCCTACGGTCTTGGCTACGGCTGGCGTACCAATTACAACCAGCGCGTTGAGCAGATCACTTTAGGCGGCACTACCTATTACCGGTGGGAGGATGAGGACGGCACCCGCCACTATTTTATGAAAAAATCTGCCGGGCTGTATGTGGATGAACTGGAGCCTACACGTCAACTGACGGATACCGGCAGCGGAACGAAAAAAATCTGTATCACAGAAAAGAGCGGCAGCAAACGCTATTTCGATGCCAGTGGACGGCTGGCTGGACTCTCCAATAACCAGGCCACAGCCAGCAGTGTCTCCATTTACTACGCATCGCAGGATCACATCTCGGTCATCTCGGACGGCGTTGGCCGCAAATACCGATTCAGCTATGACAGCAGCGGCAACCTGACCAAGATCAGCTTTACAGGCACCGGCACAACAGAGTTGTCCGCTATGACCTACCAGGTCAGCGGCGATAATCTGAGGACCATCGGATATCCAGACGGGAAAAATGCGACATTTTCCTATGGTGCAGAACATCTGCTGACCGGTGCGCAGGATGCTGACGGCTATAAGCTGGCGTATACCTATAACACGACCACGAACGGACAGCCTAACCGAATCGCGACCATCAAGGAATACGATGGCAGCACCGCAGGCGGAACACTGTCTCTGGAATATGCACATAACCAGACCACATTTACCGATCACAACGGCAACAAGGAGATCATGCAGTTCAACCGCTACGGCAGTACCCTGTCGGTGCAGGATGGACTGGGCCGTGCGCAGTTCTCCCAATATGCCAACAGCACGGACCTGTCCAAGGCCAGTCAGCTGACGCTGTCGTCCAAGCTGCAGAATACCGTCATCAATCTGCTGGAAAGCGGCAGCCTCGAGAGCAAGACTGGATGGACGGTATCCGGCACCGGCACCGGCAGCAATATCATGCTGGAACAAAATGCGGTTCTCTATGTCCGCCGGAAAAAAGTAGACGAAGGAAATCAGAATAAATGCCAGAATGGCAATGAGGTCGGGAAGAAATTTTTTCATTTACAATTTGACGATTTACGATTTACAATTGAAATTTGTATCATTTACGATTTGACGATTTACGGGTTCAGATGTTGATATCCAAAGGCTGTTATCAATCGTAAAATCGTAAATCGTCAAATTGAAAAATTAATAGCGATAGTGATCCGCTTTATATGGACCGTCTACCGATACGCCGATATATGCAGCCTGTTCGGGAGTCAGTTTTGTCAGTTTCACACCTATCTTCTCAAGATGCAGACGAGCTACTTCTTCATCAAGATGCTTAGGCAAACGGTATACATTGATATCGTATTTTTTGTTGAACAATTCGATTTGTGCCAATGTCTGGTTAGTGAAAGAATTGCTCATTACAAATGACGGATGCCCCGTTGCACATCCTAAATTTACCAGACGTCCGTCGGCCAGCAGGATGATGCTGTGACCGTCAGGGAAATAATATCGGTCTACCTGTGGTTTGATATTTACACATTTGATACCGGGGTAGTGTTTTAATGCATCCACTTGTATTTCGTTGTCGAAGTGTCCGATATTGCAGACGATAGCCTGGTCTTTCATCTGTTCCATATGGTCGATACGGATAATGTCGATATTACCGGTAGTCGTTACAAATATATTTCCCTCTTTGCACGCGTCTTCCATAGTTACTACTTCGAAGCCTTCCATAGCCGCTTGTAAAGCACAGATCGGATCTACTTCCGTTACCAAAACACGCGCTCCGTACGAACGCATGGAGTGTGAGCAGCCTTTTCCTACATCCCCATAACCGCAAACTACTACCACTTTGCCGGCAATCATCACGTCTGTTGCGCGTTTGATACCGTCTGCCAATGATTCACGGCAACCATACAGATTGTCGAATTTCGATTTGGTTACCGAATCGTTTACGTTGAATGCCGGGAAAAGTAATTTTCCTTCTTCCTGCATTTGATACAGACGGTGTACACCGGTAGTCGTTTCTTCGGATACGCCACGTACTTCGGCGGCAACACGATGCCAACGGCTATTATCTACTGCCAATACTTTTTTCAGAATGGCATTCAGTTCGATTTCGTCTTCGGCATGCACTTCTTTATCTAATACGGCAGCATTGTTTTCTGCTTCATATCCCACATGGATCATCATGGTGGCATCACCGCCATCGTCTACAATGACAGTAGGACCTTTACCACCGGGGAAGTTCAAAGCTTGAAGAGTACACCACCAATAGTCTTCCAGTGTTTCGCCTTTCCATGCATATACGGCAACGCCCGAAGCGGCAATGGCTGCTGCTGCATGATCTTGTGTCGAATATATATTGCAAGAACACCAGCGTACCTCTGCACCCAATGCAACGAGTGTTTCAATCAGTACGGCTGTCTGGATAGTCATGTGCAATGAACCCATAATACGGGCGCCTTTCAATGGTTTGGATTCTCCATACTTTTCGCGAAGAGCCATAAGGCCG
>OGUP01000828.1_pt1 | contig 19124 bp, 18 predicted proteins | sample 1553661 | NCBI WGS metagenome assembly OGUP01 (sample SAMEA2580026, study PRJEB22360) | human gut metagenome | biome: human gut; feature: human-associated habitat; material: faeces | place: Denmark | collected 2008/2010
ATTGGGGTCTATGGACCTGCTCCGGGTGTTGTACGACATGTCGGCCTGCACTTTGAGGCTGTGGCCGATGATGTAGCGCGTGATGCCCAGCGTGGTCTGGTTCCAGTTGCGGTATCCGGCCAGCGGCTGCACTTCGCTGTCCGGGAACAGCGTCGAGTTGCGCAGGGCGATTTCCCATTTTTTGTTGAACAGGTAGCTGGTCTGCACGTTGAGACCCTGCCCGTTGTAGACGAAGGCTCCGGTTTCGGGGCTGAACAGCGGGTCGCTGCACGAACGGCCCATGAAATCGGTGTAGAAGGCGAAGCCCCGGTATTCGAGGATGAAATCGACGAAATAGGACCCCAGGTTGCGTGTGGCGTCGCCGGGCATGATTCCGCCGCGCTGGCCTTTCAGGCGCGATGCCTTGTGGTTGTAGGAGTAGGCTCCGGCCACGAGTATCTTGACCTGCTCCTCGCCTTCGAAATCTCCCTCCATCACGTCGCCTTTCGACTTGAACCGCCCCAGCGGGTAGAGCTCCAGCCGTCCCGTGTAGGCAAGCCCGCCGTTGGACGAACTGCCCCAGTTGCGGCCTTCGCCCAGCGTCACCGAACCTTTGGCCGAGAGGTTGAAGCCCTCGCCCCCGCGCATGTTGTATTCGCCGAAGAACCCGAAATCGCGGTCGAGGTTGAACTCGCTGTTGACGATGCTGCGGTCGACAAATTGCAGGGCGCTCGAAGAGTTAATGCGCGCCCGGTTGGCCTTGATCTTGGTCTGCCCGAACCCGATGTTCCACTTGGGGCTGGGGACGTAGTAGACGATTGCGTCGCGCACAATGTTCATATTGCCGTTGGGCAGCGGTTCCGTGTCGTAGGAGGTGAATCCCAGCTGAACCGAATAGACCAGTTTCGGGGAATAGATGTACCCGTCGAAGCGCAGGCGCAGGCGCTTGACCTGCGCATCGGTTTTCGTGAGCGTGAAATCCTTGTCGAACGAGAGTCCCACCATGTTCTGCATCCGGAAGCGCATCGTCAGTGAGAACCAGTTGCTTTTGGGACGGAACGTGATGCCCTTGCCGACTTCGAGGTTGGGCATGTTGCGCAGGCGTTCCCGCAGTTCGGCGTCGTTGTCGAGCGAATCGGCGGTAATGACTTCGGTGCGCCTGAGCGGCGAGCGCTCCTGTGCCGCGGCGATCGAGCAGCAACTGGTCAGCAGGAGCAGGAGGAGTGTTTTTTTCATTTCGGTCTTGTCTGTTTTTTCCGTTCGTCCGGTTCCCCGCAAAAATACAAAAAATATGCTCTTACCCGGTTAAGTCGCTGCAAAGTTGGGCGGTAAACCTGAAAAGAATATGAAATAGCCGTTGGAATCTTCCCGAAAAGGAACTAAATTTGTGGTGCGGCATCCGTGCACGGTTTCCGTTGGCGGCATGTCGCCTGCCGGACAATAAACCTGCCGGTTTTACGTTTTATGAAACGACAGAAAAATAAAAAGACGATGACAACGACAAAATTCAAGGGCACGCCCGTGCATATCGACGGCGAATTCATCCGGGCCGGCGCCCAGGCTCCCGATTTCGAATTGGTAAAGGGGGATCTCTCCCCGCTGAAACTCAGTGACCTGAAAGGCAAGCGCGTCGTGCTGAACATATTTCCCAGCCTCGATACGGGCGTCTGTGCGACTTCGGTGCGAAAATTCAATAAGCTGGCATCTTCGCTGCCCGACACGGTCGTCGTGGCCGTGTCGAAAGACCTGCCTTTCGCGCAGTCCCGGTTCTGTACGACCGAGGGTATCGCCAACGTCGTTCCCGCGTCGGATTTCCGTGCTGCGGGTTTTGCCGGCGCCTATGGCGTGCTGATGGCCGACGGCCCGCTGGCTGGGTTGCTCGCCCGTGCCGTGGTGGTGATCGACAAGGCGGGGAAGGTGGTCTACACCCAGCTCGTGCCCGAAATTACCGAGGAACCCGATTACGACAAGGCCGTCGAAGCCGTGAAAGCTAACTAACAGACCTAAATAGATACGATCATGATAAGACTGAATGTTTTTATCCGCACGACCGAATCCAACCGTGCGGAAATACTCTCCGTGGCAAAAGAACTGGTGACCGCTTCGCTCAAGGACGAAGGCTGCATAGCGTACGATATTTTCGAGAGCGCGACGCGTCAGGACGTGCTGATGATCTGCGAGACGTGGAGCGACGCCAAGGCGCTGGCCGCACACGAACAGGCGTCGCATTTCACGACGCTGGTGCCGCGTCTGCATCAGTTGGGCGAAATGAAACTGGAGAAGTTTGTTTTCTAAACTCCGGCAACGGTAGACATACCCTCCGCATCAAGATGCGGAGGGTATGTTGTTTTTGCAGCAGGTGTGTTTTGTCCGGGGAAATGGACAGGATGCGGGGGAGGGCTTGTGCGGACCCGCCCCCTATGGCACTTCCTGTTTTGTCTGCTGGATTTGCTTCTCGTTTTGCAGATTATCAACGCGAAGGCGAATCCGGTGCGATGGAAAAATGAAATTTTGACTGCATTTCTTTGTATTTCGTCAAAAAGATTCTATATTTGCACACCCGTTTCAGGATAAAGGCCCGGAACGGCGACCGGAGAGGTGGGTGAGTGGCTGAAACCACCGGTTTGCTAATCGCAAAAAGAGGCCAAACGGCAAAAAATACGCAAATCATTCATTTGCACTGATTTTTAACTAATTAACAGCGTTCGAATTATGTTCGGACGCTGTTTTTTTGTTGCATAATCAGCAGTTGAAAGGTACATTTGCTGTAAGAAGTTTTCTAATAGTTTTATAAAAATTTCTTGCCTTATGCCGACTTTTAAAACCGTTATTCATCCCCCGTACAAAAGAGCAGACGGGACGTTCAGAGTGAAAATTCGAATCACTCACAATAAACAATCGCGGTATCTGCCGACCCCCTACTACGCCAGCGCAGCAGAAGTAAACGACAAATTCGATTTCAAACGGGGAACCTCGTATGTTGATGATACCCGTCCTATAATTGATAAGTATAGAAAGGTCTGCAACAAATACGCCGATAAGATCGACACGATGGATGTCGGGCAAATCGTCGAATTAATCCAGAATTTCAAAGACGAGGAAAATTTCAAATTGGATTTCTTTGCTTATGGCCAATTACACATAGAGCGGCTCAAGGCAACGGGGCGCATACAAAACGCCACTATGTACGGAACGGCGTTAAGTGCGCTCCGGCGCTTCATTGGCCGGGATAATTTAGACATTCGGGAAATCACGTCTAAATTCGTCGGCAGATTTATAGATTTTCTTATTCAAGAACCACCGCGCCCCGGCCATAAGAAAGGCCGTCGGGCACCCTCTCTATATTTTTCGACGTTACAAGCCCTGCATAATGCAGCTAAAAGGGAATATAACGATGAAGATTTGGGGATTATCCGCATTCAACTCTCGCCGTTCTCAAAGGTGAAAAAGCCACCCATCCCGACAACAGACAAACAGCCTTTGAGTTTAGCACAATTCAGAAAACTACTTACCATCCCAGATGATACGTCATTTGTACGCAAAGGAGATTGCAATTTACAGGATTTAGGCCGGGATGTAGGCATCCTAACGTTCCTGCTCATCGGAATAAATACCGTAGACTTATACGAAGCAAAGGGAATACAAAACGGACGCCTTATATACAATAGGAAAAAGACCAAAAATCGCCGAACAGACAACGCACGGGTCAATATCCGTATTGAGCCAGAGGTAATGCCGCTGATCGAAAAATACCGTGATCCGACCGGGGTTCGCCTTTTCAACTTTCATAGGCTATACAAGAGTGTAAATAACTTTAACCGATCAGCGAACATAGGGCTTAAACGGATCGGAAAGATCATCGGATTTAAGGATTTAGAAACCTACACTTTCCGTCGAACATGGGCATCCTTTGCATGGAACTACTGCGGTATCCGGGATGATATTATAGATTTCGCGCTCGGGCACTCTCCGCGCAGCGCATCAAAACTGGCTCACATATACATTACCGAGGATTGGGATGTCGTCGATCAAGCCAACAGGCTTGTAATCGACTGCATTTTCAGCAATCGAGTGAATACAATCATTAAAAACACAATTCAGACCCAGCAGATTACCCTAATTGCCCCGAACAATCCATCCAGCACATTGGGGCAACGACTTATAGCGTCCCGATAAACCTCTTTGTTAAAATTCATTTTTTCGCCTGTTGCCCTAAAAAGCAGCAGGCGCATTTTATTTGATTGTCAGTCTTTTAGATATGTCGAGACCTTTTTAAATTGCTTGTATGCTATCTTTTCATTTTGTACCTTATAGTCACCGCAAAAATGTGATTTTTACATATTTCACACAACCTAAAACAAATATACAAAATGGACTACGAGCACATCAAACAGGGCGAATTACCTCGAACATGGAGTGATATTTTAGGGGGATTTGGCTGCGGGGAGATTAAAAGATTCCCTTTAGAGGGACAAGCATTAACCAATGCCCGGCACGCTATACCGCGCATGGGCCGTAAGGGGTTGAAATTCCGCACACGTTCAAAAGGCGATCATTTCTACATCCTTTGCACCGCCCACCAGCAGGATGGAGCTCGTCTTTCTCGCAAAGAAATTCAACAACTGTTCCGGAGCCTCGAACTCGGAGAATAACCCCCATGCCCTTATGCAAACTCAATGGCATATCAAGATTGACTGTGACTGGCAGACAATCACACACGAAATCACCCCGCGCGTTCGGGTGATTGTCGATCTGTCACACGCAATTCGAACAATAGCGAAAGACGGACAAGCCATCGACACTTGCCAATTTGGGCCCGACATCCTGCGACACTATCAATGGCTACTCCGAATAGCTGAAGATGCCGAACAGGTGAACACACAAAACTATGGATGATCTATTCGAACAGAAGAACCTGATAATGGAAAGCGCCGCGCTGGGTGCCTCTATCGCCCTCAACCGTTTGGGGCTGATTAAGGACGAAATTTCACAGCGTGAAGCGTTCCGTGTCTACGGAGAGAGCCTCGTGCGAACGTGGTTAAATCGCGGCTGGATAACCCGTATAAAACCGGGTGCCGGGAATACGAAAGTAACCTATTCCCGAATCGAACTCGACACCGTAAAGCAACTTTACAACAAAGGAAAATTGCGCTAATAACATGGCAGGCAGAAACGTAAAACGGGGTTTAGTGTATTTCCGGATGGACTGCGACATCTTCCAAGACCGGAAATTAAAACGGCTGATGCGTCGATGGCAAAACGACGGGCTGGCTGTCTACCTCGCCCTGCTATGTGAAATCTACCGGGACAAAGGGTACTATGTTACTGCGGACGACGATCTGATCGCCGACATCGCCGACACCTGCCTGCTCGACGATGAGCGCACGACACTTATATACAACGACTGCATAGACCTCGGCCTATTTGACCGCGAAATACTCAAGCAACAAGGCTTACTGACATCCAAAGGCATACAGGCCCGCTACCTCGACATTATGACCGTTTTGCGGCGTAAAGGCGGTATAGATGCAGCATTATCCCTCATTTCTTCGGAAGAAATAACCGAAGATGCGGAAAGAATACCCGAAAATTCGGAAAGACGGGCGAAAACTGACGAAACTATCCGAAGAAATGCACAGCAAACCCAATTTCCACCGAACAATGCGGAAGCTGTACCGGAAAATTCCGAAGAAACGGCTATTAACTCCGACAATAGAGAAAGAGAAGATAATAAAGCAGATGATAATTCAGAAACAAACCTACATACACATAGTGAAAAATGGAAAGGGGTTAAAGGGGAAAACCAAATCGAAAACGACCGGGCGGCCCTTGCCATGTTCAACCGCAGTTGGAACGAACTCGCCAAGCACGAACGAATGTATATCTGGGTTCGTCGCCACTATCCGATCATGTTGGAATTTGAACGGCCTTTGACCCTCGACAACTGCCGCAGCATCACGGACAGAATAACCGACTGGCACGATGTCGAGCGGCTTATGGAGAGCATAGCGAATCGCCGGAACGTATTAACCGCCCACACCAGCGCAATAGCCACATTCAACAGTTTTGCCCGGATGGATGTTGTATTGCAACGAAAGCAGAAGATATGACAGAACTGTACGACACAATATGCCGAATTGTTGAAGAAAAACGAGCGGCACGCCGCCATCCGACAATAGCCCTGTCGTTGGAAATATCCCAGCGTACAGGATGGCCCGTGTTCATCATAGAGTGGGAAATGCGCGAGTTGGAGCGAGCCGGGATAGTTTATGTCGGCAGAACCGCAGGCCCGGACTATGCCACTCCCCGGTGCGCTATATCGAAACAAATAAAGGCGTCACGCCCTTACATAAATCATTAACTAAAAAACAACCCAAGCCAATGACAAAAAAAGAGTTAGTAGACCTAATCGCGGACAAGCGAGATTTGAGCGCCCAGATGGTGCTTACGGTCGTAGAAGATTTTATGAAAATCATTCAAAGTAGCGTGGCCGATGGCCAGCGCATTTTTCTGCGTGGCTTCGGTGTTTTTCAGCCGAAAGAGCGAAAAGCCAAAGTAGGCCGAAACATCACACGAGGGGAACAACTCTCTATTCCTCCGAAACGTGTACCCCAATTCCGCCCTTACCCCCACTTTAAAAAAGTCGTGGAAAAGGGTAAGTAAAAACTCCAGCCCTGTCCTCGTGGCAGGGCTCCTTTAAGAAACGAAATGAGTGCACTCGAACATAAGATCGCATATTCCATCGCACTTCTCCGACGTGGTGAGGCGTTGGCCTTACGCATGTCCCCAGACGGCTATCATTTAGCATTCTCCGGCGGGAAAGATAGTATGGTATTATACCACCTCGCAAAGATGGCCGGGGTCAAATTCAAAGCCCACATGCAGGTAACAACTATTGACCCGCCGGAGCTCATGCAGTTTGTTCGGGCCAACTATCCCGACGTGGTGTTACACCGCCCGACGATCAACTTTTACGATCTGATCGTAAAGAAACAGATGCTCCCTTTACAGCATGTTCGGTACTGTTGTGCTTATCTAAAAGAACAGGCAGGAGCAGGAACCGTCACACTTTTGGGCATCCGAGCAGCAGAAAGTACCCGCCGGGCAGCACGCAACGAGTTAGAGGTATCTGGTCATAAATTCAGCGGGAGCCTCGACCAATTCAACCGACGATCTGATCGCAGCTTCGCGTGTGTGAACGGCAAAGACAAAATTATGCTTTCGCCGATTTTCCGCTGGTCGGATGCTGATGTCTGGAATTTAATTCGTGGACAAGGCTTACCATACTGCCGACTTTATGACGAGGGCTATCATCGTATAGGCTGCATATTCTGTCCAATGGCATCAACAAAAATTAAAGCCAAAGATCGCATGCGTTATCCCGGAGTTGAAAAAGCAATTAAACGCAGTATCCAACATCTAATCGACAATAATGGCTATATGAATAATTATCAAGCAACAGCAGATGAGATTTTTAATTGGTGGGTATCGAACACGTCCGCAAAGGAGTTTTTCGGAATGTTGAGGTTTCAGAGAACAATAGACTTTAACGATATATGAAACGTATTATCCGCGTGTTCCCAGCCCGAACCCATGCTACACCAGACGACGATCTGGTGCGCATCAACGCAATACCGTCTCTCTTTGACGAGGCCGACGAGGTGCACATCTCGGTCGCCTTTACATGGCACCTCAAATGGGCGGAATGGGCAGCGAAACAATGGGCTTGCGTTGCGCCGGTGAAAGTCGGCGGCCCAGCCCTCAACGAGCCGGGCGGGGACTTTATACCGGGCATGTACCTAAAGAAAGGCTACGTTATCACCTCGCGCGGCTGCCCAAACCGTTGCTGGTTCTGCGCTGTTCCCAAACGTGAGGGCGGCCAGCTTCGGGAACTACCTGTTACGGACGGCTGGATTGTCTCGGATGATAATTTACTGGCCTGCTCTCCCCGACACATTGACGAGGTATTCTCCATGTTGGCCAGACAACCACATCGGCCTATATTCACGGGCGGATTAGAAGCCGCCCTTATGACCTCTCAAATGGCCGCGCAGCTATACCAACTACACCCCCAAAGGCTATTTTTCGCCTACGACACACCGAACGATCTGGAACCGTTGCAAGAAGCAGGTAAGATGCTGACCGATGCAGGATTTTCGAAATCCAATCACGCGCTGCGCTGCTACATACTGATCGGCTACAAAGGTGACACAATGGAGAAAGCCCATAAACGGATGGGCGAAGCATGGCGGGCAGGGTTTATGCCCTTTGCCATGCTATATAGAGATAATAGCGGTCAGTTCGACCCTGCGTGGAAATGGTTTCAAGGGCAATGGGCCAATCCAAGAATAACCTATTGCAACTGTAAACGAGATTTCGGAGATTAACGCACCCCGTGAAAACGAAAAAATATGAGCGGTAACAAAGATAAACTGATCGCATTTAATTATTTCGGAGGAAAATTCGTCTGGTTAGAATACCTCTACGACAATTTTCCGCCCCACTTTACGCACCTGATCGACCTTTTCGCCGGCTCCCTTTGTGTATCGCTGAACTATCGGGGCCGGGTTATACGGACAGCCAATGAGATCAACGGGGAAATAACCAACTTTTTCGAGATACTGCGCGACCATGAAGAAGAACTTATCCGACGATTATCACTCACGCCCCACTCGGAACTGGAATATTTGAATAGCTGGGGCAATACAAATTCGGGTAAGATCGAGCAGGCGCGACGCTTCTATGTCCGGGCCCGGCAATCGTTCTACGGATTAGGGGCCCAAGCACAATCGAAAGGCTGGCATATGACCAAGCAGCACGTAAACGCTCAAGGCGGAGAAACGATTAGCCGGTGGAATAACGGAATTGGAAAGTTGCATACAGTAGCCGCCGAGATCCGCAAAAATTTCCAGATCACCAATACCAGCTACGACGACTGTATCGACCGGCTCGACTTTCCGGGCGCGTTCTTCTATTGCGACCCGCCCTATCCGTTGGCATCCCGAAACTCCCAGAACGACTACCATTTCGATTTCACGGACGACGATCACCGGGCGCTGGCGGCGCGGCTCCACTCGATTAAAGGTTACGCAATGGTGAGCAGTTATGATTGCCCGCTGATGCAGGAGTTATACGGCGATTGGTACATGGTGCGGTTCCCCAGAAAACGAAACAACCTACGTTCTACCGTTGTAAACGGCAGCGGGACGCTCGTACAGGAGTGCGTTTGGTGTAATTATACGCCCCCTGTCGTAACACAAAAATTATTCTAACCACAAAAAAATCAAAGCTATGAATGAAACACTTGTTTTTCTGGTTTCGGGCGTGATCGCCGCCCTTATTTCGGCTATGGTCTGTCTGCTGTTCCGCCTCTGGGACAGTCAGCGGGCCAAATGCAATGCCGTACAACGTCCTACTGCCGACACCCTCGCCCGGGGCGGTTCCCGTGGAAAATGAAAACATGGGTTAGCTTCCGGATCGAACGGACAAAAATCGGGATAATCAACTACAACAAAAAGACAACGGCTGGGAAAAACCCAGCCGGTGTCTTACATTTATCTATTGCATGTTCGAGAGCGTATTCGTAATCCTCTTTTGTGAACACAAAGACTGCCAATGATAAGCCATCGGAAACCTCAGAACATTGATATCCATATTCAATAAAAATGCTTCTATTATCCGGTAGTTGATTTGCATAGATTCGGATAATATCATCAAATTCTAATATACAAAGTTCCTTTGCCTGAAACGGGAAAAATCCGGGTCTGTGTTTTGAATTTCCCCATGAAAAGCTTTCTTCATTCTCCAATATCAGCGGATTCGGAAAATTACCATATTCATCTATTAACTGGATTGTTAATTTATGTCCGCTTTGATTTTTAAACTCATACTCAAATACAGGTGGTTCGTTTCGGCTGCTATTGTCAGAACAGCCCAAACAGAATATTACTAAAAAATAAAATAGACATAATTTACTCACTGGCATATAGACGGCTTTTAATGTTTCAAAGTTATAAATAAAATTCAAATAAATCGTCCAATGATTTATCTGTTATTCCATATTGTCCTTTGTATTCTTTCAATGCTTCTTTGAGTTGGGGGATGGTCTTAGATTTATATAATACCTGCTGCAACTTATCAATATCGTTCAAGTAAATATTATCATTGACATATATCATTGCATCGGTATTTGGTCTATACTTTTGATAATACACCCTTTGATTTGAGCCGTCATAAATATCAATAAAAATTGGTGTATATTCTCTGCCATAATCCGTATTTATACTGTATTTCGACCAACTTTGGAAATTATACTCATCAGGCACTTCAAAAAGCATGTGATACATTGGCGGCTGGAAAAATGTTTCGTATTTATGCACTTCATGGGCATATCCACGTAAGGTATATTCATTTTCCGTTACTGCCCACCCGATCAAATTAGACCAACTTTCTCGTATCGTATCTACATAGCCTTTATAAGCATTTCTTCCATTGACACGATAGAAAAAAGCACAATGGCCCAATTCATGAAATGCAGTTTCAAGAATACCGTATGTGGGACGCCAACCACCTGCATCTTCTCCATAGATAACTATATCCGGTTGAATACCTCTCAATGCTTGGGTTTTAAAATGTCCTCTTTCATCTCCTTTTTTATGTCGATAACAGATTTTAATTTTCCGTAAAGTCAAAATCTTATCGAATAGATAGGGCCCAAAGAAATGATGATAAAGTGCCCTTGTTAGCGTTGCATAACGCAAAGATTTACCCCCTCCGATATTTAAATTCCAATATCCACGCTGTTTGGGCCCATTGTAAAATGCTTGCACAATGCTTCCATCTCTAATATCCCAATAATTACTTTCCCAACAAATAGAATAATTAGCAGGCCGTTCAAAACCATCGCCGCGACACAGATAATGTCCATTTCTATCCGTATATCCTACACGAGTGGTAAACCAACGACGGGCTCGAACTTTTACACCACCAATAGGAACATAATCCTGCGCTATATCATCCCACGCTTTAATATATCCTTGTGGATAATATCTACTTGCACGAGTTTCTGGTTCCGTATCAATATTTCCAGTTAATTCAAGTGATTTATCTACAAGAGCCTCAATAAAATTAGAAGAAACCATACCGGGACGTGTAATAGGTTCGTCATCAAGATTTTCGTCTGGGATATACAATTCTTCAAGTATAGAATATGGAACATTAGACGGCAGTGTTTTTCCATATGGCCACGAGGCATATAACGATTCGACTTGGGTATCTTCAAGGGCCCCCGCAGTGTCAAATACGCCCGTGCCTATCAGTTCATAATCAAGAGGATAACTATAAAATTCAATAGTCGTATCTGCTTTTAAAATATCAAGTTGTTCCTTTGATTCTGGCGAAAATTCAATGTATAAATGAGTGGGATGAATAGATGATTCTGGCACCTCAATTTCTATATTACCTGTTGCTTTAAGAGCCCTTACAGCAGCTTTCATATTCCTTACAGAATAAGGATTTTCCAGTTTATTCCCAAGTTTTACAGTAGGCTCAACAGATTCATTGGCTAACATCGCAGAGCGTGTCATAATTTCCTGTTTATTGGCGGCTTTATCCTGATTAGGAAGCACATTATCAGTCAAATCCTCTGAACATGCATAAAAACCAATAATCATTAGGAGAAATAATAATTTTTTCATGATGGGATAGTGTTATTATTTTTTAAGGGCAACCAACAGTTTATCACAACCTCCTTTCCTAAAAACTGTTTTTATATGCTATATACAATATAAATATTATTATTTTAACCAAACATATATAACAAGACTTTAATAGCATCTTACATATATGTAGTAGTAATAAGACGAAATAGAACATAATATAACATAATGTAACACTCTACCGGAGCCGTCCCACAAAACGCGGGTAGAACTCGACATCGACACTGGTGGTCGAAATCCGACAATTAGCTGTCAGATGCAGTCGCAGCCGGAAAAACTTGTATGATAGAGGTGTCCTGCGCAACCTCGCATCCATGCCCTGAACGTTACACCATGCGTCACGGAGAACGCTCCATGTGTTACAGTCGTTCGACCCCTCGACGATAATATGGGCGAAGCAATCCTGCGACATAATGCGTGCTACGACGGTTTCAAGACGTTTAAACTCCGTTGTACCGAGTTTCAGAGGTCGTGTTACGGCCCAACATTCGACCGGCTCGATCATCTGCTCGTCGGTAAGTGTAGCGAGAGCATGGGCCGTCACAACCTCGTCATTGTTGAGCACTCGCCCGGCCATGTCGCGTGTCGCCCAGACGCCTGCTGCTATGGAATATACATAAGCATAAGAATAGGCACGGTTAAAGACGATCAGATCGCCGTATTTGAATTGAAAATAGATACGGGCTTCTGTAAGATACTCGGCCAGTTCGCCGGGGTATTGCTCCAGTTCGCGGGAGATCACCTCGGAAGAACGTCCCCGCAGGGCATGAACGCCCCGTGAGGTGATATAATATACTGTTTCAAGGGCCGCACAAGTATTCGGGTTTACGATCTGATCGTGATTCACCGGCAGAATGTTCGAATAGAGCACCTCGCCGGTGCCGCTTTCCAGCGACCACACGCCCCGGTCGGTAAAGACATACAGCGGGAACGCACCAAACCGGGTGGCTGACAGTTCATCCACGACGGTCGCAATGGCAAATATGGTTTCTTCGTTCAGTCCAACACGATACGAGTTTGCAAAGGGCTGCGAAAACAAATTGTTCAACGCCGACACCTGTACCCGATTAGGCTCTGTATATACATCGTCCTCTTTTTCAAAGATTTCATGCTCTATCGGGGTTTCGGGCATCCAGAACGACGGATATTTAGACCGTGAGGTCGGCGATGGAATAGCATAGGCATAGTTATTCCCCTTACAGGATTCAAGGTTCACATCCAACCACCAAAGCTGCGCCATAGAGCCGGGATCGTTGGTACAAACCGCAAATTTAATGGCTCTGTAATCGGGGTATGACACTACACGCCGGATTCTTGTAGGTTTGAAATTTCGAATTGACTGGCACACCTGCTTTCGGGTGTTATCAATATCCACTGTACAAATCATTTTCGTTACAAAATTCGCAGCATCCTCGCCGTCATTTCCCAAACAAAAACGCGAATATCCGGGGAATAGCTGCGTGCGTAAATTCGCCTTATGCAGCCTGCCGTTGTACTCATAGTAACATTTCCCCACTTGCGTATGGTGTGATTGTGTAGGCTCGTAGACAGGCATACTTTCGACATTTTTCATGTCATTATAAGACAATGATTCCGAATGTCGATTGTCTACAAAGTCCCGGATTTCTATTTCTTTGATCCTATATAACGGTTCTTGCATTAAATCAACATCTTCCGTGAACAATTTTCTAAAATCATAAGTCTGATAATAACCGCCACCGCCGCGATCTGACAGGCTCCAGTTATCTTTCCACGTTTTTTCAAAATCGTAAATTGGGACGATACGAGTAGAGCATATTACGACACTTTGAACGATTCGGGTATCTATTCCTGCGGGAATTTTGATTGTTACCTGCGGTTCAATGTAGAACGTATTGCTTCCCGGCGAAATTTTTGCCTTACAGCCAAAGAAAATGCCCGTTCTGTATTTTTCCGGCACGTAGTTAGGCATCCCGTCGGCCACAACATCGCCATAATCCTCTTGCCAACCGTCGTCTCCGGCGTCAGAGGCAAATATCATCAACTCAGAGTTAGCAACGACCGTTCCGTCCATCATCCTATAAGCCACCATTAGAGCAATAGCCCCCTGCCAGTATTCTCCGTTGTACATGGGCAGGTGTAGCGTTTGATTCACACGGTCGGTTATTCTCGTATAATAATATCCACCGTCCGGGGCTATATTCGGATGCCGCGCGAGGTTGTCCCCGTCTGCAAATTCTTCTTTTATATCATGGTTTTCCCAATACCTACGATAATAAAAATCAACTCCAAAACGAACTTTATCCGCCTTTGATTCGCTTATATCCGGTGGATCGGGCATCTCAAAGCGGACATATTCGCCCCCATACAATACAAAATAAAGCTCTTTATTATCCGTGACAATAACAAGTACATGTCCGAACGAAAAGACGGTAGAAAGGCCCGAAACTGCGGGCATGATCGTCTGCGTCGAGGAGAAAGCTCCATCCGCATAGCGTACCTCGTGAACGGCTCCGGTAGTGTCAATAGCGATATACAGATCGTCAGCCGTCATGGGATGCTTATAGAGTAGTTCGAAACCGTGAAAATCTGTCACAGCCCCGATACGCCGAAACGCTTCGACATTGCGCCAAGCGCCCGCGTCATAACGCAGGTTGTGTAGCGTTTCGCAGCTTCCGTCCTTAACCGTCAGATCGGTTTCCGCCCGATTGATTCCCAGCACCGGGACTGGTTGTTTCATTCGTTCCATCTTGTAAGTAGTAGTTGTTATTGATTTCCTTATGAATACGTTGATTCAGCACCATAAATAGGCTGCCGGGCTCCGTCTGAGGCTGCTCGGCCCCAATGCTGATGTCGTGCAGGGTTTTACAGGCTGCTATCAGGTTCTTATCCGTCATTTTGTTGCGATGCACAATATTGGTCAGCCGATTGTAGAGCTCGTTGATTGCCGCATTTCGGGCCTGTATCACCCGTTCCAGATAGTCCCCGGTGAGCTCGCTTTGCACGATCACCGTTTCAACCTCTTGCCGAACCTCTTCGACCGATGCCCGTATTACCTGCTGCTGGTCGCTGCCTATGCTATCCCATAACCGCTTTACTCGCATCGCACTTATTCCGAACTCGGCAGCAACGGCGCGTAAACTCCCCGTCTGCACGTATCTCACACAGACTGCGTTCTTTTCATCGTCGTCGAGTGTTTTGCGCGACATAAGTAGCTGATTTATTGATATATTCCGATCAAAAATAAGGATAATTCTTATACACGCGGTCGCTAATTTTACAGAGTGATAAAATTTAGACACTATGTTTCCATTAATCGCATTGGCCGCCATTTCCGTCGCTTCGTCGATTGCAGGCGGCATTTCTGCCAATAAAAAGCAACGTAAGGCCGATCAGATACTCAGCGACCGCGAGCGGAACCTCAAGGAGTGGTACAACTCCGAAATGAATATGCCTTACCTCGACCGAGCTGATTCACGGGCCATGCTGAAACGCATCCGGGACTACAACGAGGACGAACTAAAGGCCATGAACACCAACGCCGTGAAAAGCGGCGCTACGGACGAGGCAAAAGTTGCCGCCGCCAACAAGCTCAACAAAAACTATTCGCAGACCCTCGCCCAGATCGCGGGGCTTGGAGAACAGCACAAAGATCAAGTGCGCCGCGACTATCAAGCCCGCATGGACAACCTTACAGGGACGCGCTATCAAGCGCAACTTGGCAAGGCCGCAGGCACGCAGAATATGATTAGCGGCATCGGGAGCTCCCTCGGCCAGTTAGCCATGCTCTACGGTATGGGCAGCGGTTCCGGCGGCGGTTTAGCAAATTTTGCAGGTGGGAAATAGTATGGAACAGGAGAAGCCAACCACACCGGTATTCTCGATTGCTGACGAGATACAGCGGCGACAAAAAGAAGCCGACGAACGCCGCGCCACATGGGAGCAGAAACGCCAGCGAGCTACCGACCTGTACCGGGACGGCCAGAACCCGATTTTGGCCTTCATCGACACGATGAAGCCCCAGCAGGACACCGACCGGATAAAACGCGCGGAAAAGGCGGCAAAGATCACGGCGTGGTCGAATTTCTTATCAGCGCTGGGTACGGGTATTGTCGGCATGGCCACCGAGGGCTACATTCCCAAGACCGGCACTGATGCTCCGATGAAGATGCTTGGAAAGATCGACGAGTGGGATAAACTCTACAACAGCCAGAACCGAGAATACCAACAGTTACGCCTGCGGGCACTTATGGGCCAGCAACAAGGCGAGCAGCAAGCCGCCAACATGGACGCTACCGCCGCCGGGCAGGATTACACGTTGGCCCAAAAGCAATACGACACATTGATCGGCAACCTCTGGAAAGCCCAGCAGGAAAAAGAGAAACGAGCCGATACTTTGGACGATAAAATGAAAGTCGAAAAATTACGAGGCGAAAACAACATCAAAGCAGCCCAAGTGCGGGCCGCAGCTTCGGCAGCGGCAGCCCGCAGGCGGCAGGCGCCAGCCGGCCCCCTATCTGCTGCGGCAGCGGATAAATCCGCCGTTCAATTCCTCGATCGGGACGAACAGACCGTCGTAAGGCTCAATCCGGCACAAGAAAGCCTGCTATACGAGAAAGGCCGCGAAATGGGTATAATTCCCGAAGATGGCACCCCGACAAAAGAACCGACATACACGGGTGAAAAGGTACCGCAGTTCGTCTTTGGGAAGCTCAAACCGGCACAGAAAGCCCAGATATTACGTGCCGTCTACCTCAAGCTGAACGGCGTAAAGCAGAAGCCGCAAGCCCCTGCCGATCTGGGGCTCCTGTTCCGCCCCGAGAAACGCTATATCGCGGGCCCGGTTTCGAATGATGTGCGCAAAGTGCTGGAAACTCCGCAGGCTGAACGGATGCGTGAGGCTGGTTACAGCGACCAACAAATTATCAACTACTATCTGGATTACGAATAGCTATGCCACTCCCCGAACTCACACCTGAACAACTCGAACAGCTTAATGCGATCTCCGGTCTGGGAAAGACCCGCAAACGCAAAGATGCTCCGTCTGGAGACAACCTGCCGGACGTTGCACCGGCAGACCTTATGCAGACAGCCTTACAGCAGGACGATAACGCCGGATTTGAGCCGTTTTCACTCCCGGAGCGCACCCCGGATATGGATAACGAGGTATACGAGGGGCTTATTAAAGAGAGTTTACAACAGCAGTTAGGGGCGATCTATGACCGAGCCCGACAGCGGGCTGATGCCAACAGGACAAAGATGCTGGCACCCTTTGACGAGGCAATCGAAGCTGATATACCGGCATGGAAAAAGGCATTTATCGCTCAAGCCAAATCAAGCACGCTCCGTAGTCCGTCCGGACTGGGCGGAGATGATACCTACCTAATGCAAGCGACAGAGCGGGCATTGAAGCTCCTAAACCAGAAAACCGTAAAGGACAAGCAGGCCGGGGACAAATCATCCGGCATTGCCCGTGAGGTGTTCGATTGGGGCACCCTCGGCGACCTCGCTACAATGGGGTTTGGGGAGTTAGGCGAGAATATCGCCATCACACGGGCGCTCAAGAAAGCCGCAAAAGGCGAACATCTCACACCTACGGAGCGGGACATGATAGACCTTCTCCGGTATGGGGAACTGATAAACCAATACACGGCCCAACGGGGCGGGCCAACGACCGGCGCAAAGGTCGGCAGCGGCATTGCCGCCTCATTACCTTATATGGCGGGCTTCGGGGCCACCAGCAAGATCGGCAGCAGCGGAGCCAACACCCTCGGCAAAATGCTGCTCAAAAAGGAAGCGAAAACGCTCTTGGGGAAAGGGCTTCGCAAGCTGGGCGAATACACGGCGAGCGCGGCTGTAATGACACCCTTACAGGCGGGTACCTACTCAAACTACCATGAACGGGCGCAGGGACAGTACGAGGTTAAGGACAACGGCGAGGTTGTCGAACACCTCGAACCGCAGTACAACCTGATGTATAAGGCCGCCGCAGATTCATTCACGGACGTATTTACAGAGCATATCGGCGGGGAGCTCGGAGCCGGAGTGAAAAAGGTGCTGGGCTGGCCCGTGGAGCAGATCGGGCGACGCTTGGGTATAAAACTCTCGCTCGACCGCTTCCTGCCGGGATATACCCGCAGCAAGTACCTTACCGATTTCCGAAACCGTACACTTTGGAACGGCCCCGTAGACGAGTGGTTAGAGGAAGTCGCCGGGGGTGTCATGTCCCCGCTGCTGACCGGGGAGCATGAACGCTGGAAAGAAAATCTTTCCGGCGAGAACCTCTGGACAACATTTCTCACAACCTCGCTGATGGGTGCGGGGTTCTCGGCCCTCGAACTGCCGAACGTCGCATCCTACGCCCACAAGAACCATGTTTTGAAAACGCAAGAGAAAAAGGCGCTTTCAAGCATTGAGAATGAAACCTTACGGGCGCAAGTATTCGAAGCGATGCAAAAACCGACGATGGCCGAGCAGTCGCAAGCGCTCGCCGCGATTGATTGGCAGGCGGCAAACATCAACCAGATTGACGCGGCGCACGCTGCTGACTATACCCGGTTTCACATCGAGCGGCAAATCCTCGACGGCATGGAGCTCGGGGATACACAAGGCAAACAAATCCAGCAGACAGCGCAAACTGCGAACGCATGGGCCTACCGTGGTGTTGATGGTAAAAGTCCCACCGAGGACATCATCACTGGACAACGCGCCGACGGGAAAGCCTACGTCGTTCTTTCCGGCAACCTCGATACCGAGGGCCCCGACGGAACATTATTCGTCCTCGATACCGAAACGGGCACGCCGACACAGATCGACCGGGCGGAGTTCGAGAGCTTCGCAAGCACGCCCGTTGCGGAGTTCTCGGCAGAACAGTTACAAATCTCCGAACAGCAGGCCGCAGCGGAACACCAGAAGCGTCAACAGCGACAGGACATGGAGATCGGCACCGAAGCGGGCATAGACCCCGACGAGGTAGTGCGCGTTGTGGCACCCGAAGCTCCGCAGTACACGAATGGCGACGAGGTTGTAACGACAGACGGTGTGCGTGGCCGCATTACCGGCAAACATGGCAGTAGCTATGTGCTCCAACTGGACGACGGACAATTTGTTTCGGCACCGCTCCACACAATCAAAGGGCCCGCAAGCCAGATTCAAGAAACAGACCCCACCGAGGCAGCTATACCCCTCGGCAACAATGACACGAATAGCGGACAAGCCGACATCATGCCTACGGACGTTACACCCCAAGAAGATGTAGCTGCACGGCTCGCAGAACCCATGCAGGCCGCCGTGGGCAAAGACGAGGCCCCGCGTGCTATTCAGCGTATGATCGACGGCACAACAGACGCGAACCAAGTGCAGATTTATTCCGCTGCGTTGGAACGGCTGCAAAACAAAAGTAAGGGCATGCCGAGATCCACGCAATCGCCCGTTGCCGAGGGGCCTGCC
>OGUP01000840.1_pt1 | contig 18996 bp, 19 predicted proteins | sample 1553661 | NCBI WGS metagenome assembly OGUP01 (sample SAMEA2580026, study PRJEB22360) | human gut metagenome | biome: human gut; feature: human-associated habitat; material: faeces | place: Denmark | collected 2008/2010
AGATTGCATTTACAGCGTTTTTTTTGTATAATTATTCTATGATATTAGTGCGTGCAGATACCCATTTGTATCTGCATTTCCTTATATCTTTCATTTTATATTTATATGGACTTAAGGAGGATTTATTTATGGTAACATGGAACAATCTTGATACTTTAACATCTTATGCTAAACTCAAAGATCTTAAAGATCATGTAGACATCAAAGAAGCGAAACGTGTCTCTGAATATTCTGCACCTATGGCTTCTGGTTTAAGCTTTAACTACGCTGCAAAACAGGTAGATGATGAAGTTCTTGATGTATTAGCTGAATTAGCTGATGAACATCAGTTAGTTGACAAATTCGAAGAATTATACAACGGAGCGATCATCAACACAGGAGAACAGAGACTTGTTCTTCATCATTTAGCCCGCAGACAGCTTGGAAAAGACGTTATCGTTGATGGTGTCAACAAACGTGATTTCTACGTTGAACAGCAGAAAAAAGCAGCTGACTTTGCAAACAAAGTACATGCTGGTGAGATCACAAATGAAGCTGGTGAAACATTCACTACAGTTGTTCAGATCGGTATCGGTGGTAGTGATCTAGGACCTCGTGCTTTATATATCGCTCTTGAAAACTGGGCTAAGACAAACGGATGCGCTAAAATGGAAGCAAAATTCATCAGTAACGTAGACCCTGATGATGCGGCTGCTGTTTTAAATTCTATCGATGTTTCCCGTTCTTTATTTATCGTTGTATCTAAATCTGGAACAACATTAGAGACATTAACAAATGAAGCTTTCGTTAAAGATGCTTTAGTAAAAGCTGGATTAAACCCTTCTAAGCATATGTTAACTGCAACAAGTGAGACTTCTCCTTTAGCTAAGAGTGATGATTATCTTGCAGCATTCTTCATGGATGACTTTATCGGTGGACGTTATTCTTCTGTATCTTCTGTAGGTGGAGTGATCCTTTCACTTGCATTTGGACCAGACGTCTTTGCAAGAATCCTTGATGGTATGGCTGAAGAAGACAAGCTTGCTACTAACAAAGACATCAAAGCAAACCCTGACTTATTAGATGCCCTGATCGGTGTTTATGAAAGAAATGTACAGGGATATCCTGAAACAGCTGTTTTACCATATTCTCAGGCATTAAGCCGTTTCCCAGCACATTTACAGCAGTGTGACATGGAATCTAATGGTAAATCTGTAAACCGTTTTGGTGAACCTGTAGATTATGTAACAGGACCTATCATCTTTGGAGAACCTGGTACAAATGGACAGCATTCTTTCTATCAGTTATTACATCAGGGAACTGACATCGTTCCGCTTCAGTTCATCGGCTTTAAGAAGAGCCAGCTTGGTGTAGATGTAGATATCGAGAACAGCACAAGCCAGCAGAAACTCTGTGCAAACGTTGCTGCTCAGATCGTAGCATTTGCATGCGGTAAAAAGGATGAGAACCTGAACAAGAACTTCAAGGGCGGACGTCCTTCCAGCATCATCACAGGTGAAGAACTTACACCTGCATCTCTGGGTGCATTACTTGCTCACTTCGAGAACAAGATCATGTTCCAGGGATTTGTATGGAACTTAAACAGCTTCGACCAGGAAGGTGTTCAGCTTGGTAAAGTCCTTGCAAAACGTGTTCTTGCACATGACACTGACGGAGCACTGAAAGTATACAGTGACCTGTTAAACATCTGATTTCATCAGAAAGCAAAAGTTATGTTATAGGAACATTACGGAGTAATTTCCTATAACATAACAAAATCATCATACAGAACTCCGATAAATATTATCAGGAAGTTCCTTATGATGATTTTTCTGTTTTCTTTTCTAATTCTCTTCTGACTTCTTAACAAACTCTGCTTTCGGCAATGGTCTGGAATAATAGAATCCTTGAATATTGTCACATTCCATCTCCTTCAGAAGTTCAAGCTGATCTGCAGTCTCCACACCTTCTGCAACCACCTTCATGCCAAGTCCATGTGCCAGGATGATTACCTGCTGCACGACCATTCTTCCCTTCTGCTGGTGAATACAGTCAACCAGACTCTTATCAATCTTCAGTGTATTAAACGGTAATTCACTCAATGTGATCAGTGAAGAATATCCTGAACCAAAATCATCCATGTGCAGTGCAAATCCTGCATTTACCAGTTTCTCTGTAAAATCTCTGATCATAACATTATTCAGAGTAGCTGTTTCCGTCAGTTCAACAGGCACACAGGAAAACGGGATCCCATTCTCCTCTACAATCTTCATATAACGTTCAACAATATCGGAATGATGGATGCTTGTACGCGACAGATTTACAGAAATCGGAATCAGCTCCTGCCCCTTCTTCATCAGTTCACGCTGAAATTCGCAGACATACCGGAATATGTATTCATCCAGCTTCACGATCAGTCCGTCCTTTTCATATAGCGGGATGAAATCTCCGGGCATTACCATGGAACCATCCGGGTTGATCCATCGCACCAGTGATTCCGCTCCTGTGATCCTCTCTGTTTTTACATCATATTTCGGCTGGAAATATGCCACAAATTCTTTATTTTTAATCGCAGATTCAAATCTGTTCTCCAACAAACGGTCCTGCATCTGCTTCTGTTTCATTTTCTCTGTATAATAAGCAATGTTACACTCATAGTTATCGCGGATACTTCTGATCGCCATAAATCCTCTGTCACAGATTACAGAAACAGGTAAAGATTTATCAATATCCTGATAAACTCCATATTTGACCATAAGATTGGGAACAGGTGCATGCTCTGCGATTTCTTCTTCTATCTTTGTCACTGTTTCCAAAGACAGATCACAGTCATCACACGTCATACATACGAACTGATCACTCCCATATCTGGATACCAGACCTGTCTTCAGCATCTTTGTATAAGCTCCTGCCAGATAGCAGAGGATTTCATCTCCTACTTTCTCCCCGTAACTGCTGTTGATCAATTTGAAATCCCTGATGTCAGCAATTACAAGATGAAATCTCTCCCCCGGTCTGGTTTTCAGAAAAGATTTTGCATGATAGAAAAACGCCTGTCTGGTATAAACTCCGGTGAGCTCATCATGTTCTACTGCAGTCAGTGCCATTACGGACTCCCTCAGCTTGATCACACTGTTGATCCTGCCCATTACAAGTTTAAAGTTATAGGGCTTCGGAATAAAATCAACTGCACCAAGATCCAGGCATTGAAGTTCTACATCTTTTGAATTACTTCCGGTCATAACGATAACCGGTATGGTTGACAGAAATTTATCTGTGTTTCTGCGTCTGAGGAATTCAAATCCATCACACACAGGCATACAGATATCCAACAGCACTACTGATAATTCTCTGTAATGCTCGGAAAGAAGTTCCAGTCCTTCTTCCCCGTTTTCTGCGAGAAAAACATCAAATTTCTCTTCCAGAAAAGAAGAGAGGATATCTCTGTTTAATTCATTATCTTCTACGACCAGGACTTTTCTTTTGGACGGTAATTCCCCCGGTTCCAACAGTTTTGCATTGTCAGAATCTTTTCTCATACTTTTTTTATACCCCTCACACACAATTTCCAAAGCAAAGCATCTCCGGATATCCGCACCGGAGATGCTCAAATTATTATAGTAACCGATCTGTTATCTGCAACCGTCCAGCCATTGTGGGAATATACTATACTTAAACGTTACAGGCATACATAATGTCTACATATCTTAACTCTTTGAGTTTACATTATTTTGCATAATCTTTCAAGCCTTATTCTGCAGTTGACATGATTTTGCCACGACTTTATTATGGAAATTTCATTCTCTGATGAGCTGAGGCAAAGATATCTGACACAGGATTTCACACTCTGATGAGCTGGATTAAGATGCATTATTTACGAGGATTACTATACTTTTACAATGTACGGAATTTTTATATGCTGACAGTATAAACAGAGGCAGAAATGTTTCCACAAATAATCCTGCTTCAAACATTTCTGCCTCTGTTATCCTGTCTGTAAATCTTTAAAAATAATATTCTTCTGAATAAATCCTCAGATCCTCTTTTGTCCATTCCCCACCTTCAATATGAAAGCTGTTCAATACCGGATAGTCCGCCATCAGTGACAGGATCAGATAACTTGCCTTTGAATCAAAAGCAAGACGGATATCCTCCACTGACGGACGGGATGGAGAAGACGGATGGGAATGCCAGTTTCCCAGCGGTTTCAATCCATTGGCACGCATATCCCTGATCGCATTTATCTGGTCTCTGGGATCCAGGGTGAAGTGATCTTCTGCATGATCTTTATTCTCCAGAAAATATACCTTTCGGATTTCCCTTCCCTCCCCGGTTTCCACTCCGGCCAAAAGCCCGCAGGCTTCCTCCGGAAGATGCTCTTTTGCATAATTAACGATCTCATCATAGAGATGATCTCTCATTCTTATTATAGCCATACTTTTCTCCTGTTTTGCATCAGGTTTTTCTTGTATTTACTGCTCATCTCTTGTGGCAAATCGGCCTGCTGTTTCCTCACAGACCTCCTGCTCGTAGTCGATCGGTTCCAGGATTGTCGGATGATCTCCGCATACTGCACAGTCATGAGTATCCTTCGGCAGTTTAACCTTATGGAATTCCATTGTCAGCGCATCAAAAGTCAGAAGATATCCTGTCAGAAGATCACCTACACCGATCAGATACTTGATTGCTTCCATTGCCTGTAAGGAACCGATGACACCTCCCATTGCTCCGATGACACCTGCCTGCTTACAGGTAGGAACTGCATCCTTGGGCGGCGGATTCTTGAATACGCAGCGGTAACATGGACCTTCCCCGGGTACATAGGTCATCAGCTGACCTTTAAAACGAATGATACCTGCATGGGAAAATGGTTTTTTCTCCAGTACACACGCATCATTGATCAGAAATTTTGCCGGGAAATTATCAGTTCCGTCAATAATAAAATCATATTCTCGAATCAGTTCGCGGATGTTGGATGCGTCTACGAACATCCGGTAAGTTTTTACTTCCACATCCGGATTCATGGCATTCATGGTTTCCTTTGCTGATTTTACCTTTGCTTTTCCGATATCTGTTGTGCTGTGGATAATCTGTCTCTGCAGATTGGAAAGATCTACCTCGTCCGCATCCACAATACCGATTGTTCCCACACCTGCTGCTGCCAGATACATTGCCGCAGGTGCACCAAGACCGCCTGCACCGATGATCAGTACTTTTCCTTTCAGGAGCTTCTTCTGTCCCTTTGCACCCACTTCTTTTAAGATGATGTGACGGGAATAACGCTCGATCTGTTCATCTGTCATTGCCATTTAGCATCCACCTCCCATGAAATAAAGAAATTCTACATTGTCTCCCTCTTTTAATACGGTAGACTCTTTATCCTCTGATGCAACAAATTCTTCATTAATAGAAACGGTTACATATTCCGGCATCTCTACATTTTCCTGTGCGATCAGTTCCGGAAGTGTCAGTCCGTCTTTTACTTCTTTTTTCTCTCCTGCTACTGTGATAAACATATTTTTCTCCTTTATGCCTGCTCTCTTTTTAGAGTAATCCTTCAATCCAGCTGTTTAACTCTGCCTGTTTCAATGCTCCTGTTTTCCGGTCTTTCGCCTGTCCGTCTTTAAAAAGGATCAACGTCGGATTTGCCTGCACTTCATACTGCTCTGCCAGCTCCACATCAAAGTTCGTATTTACTTTATATACTTTAATCTTATCCTCATAATCGTCTTCCGCATTTCCGAGAACCGGTGCCAGCTTTTTACACGCCACGCAGGAATCTGAATAAAAATCCACCAGAACCGGAAGTTTTTCCTTCAGGACTTTCTCTTCAAAATCCGTCTTGCTTACCCGTACTGCCATCAGTCTTCCACCTTTCTTACATACATGGTGTAAGTACCATCTTCATTATCGGTTAATTTCAGTACCTTATGCCCTTCTTCTTTCATGCTGCGCGGAACATTCTGCACTGGTTCGCCATCGTTCATACGGACAGCCAGAATCTCTCCATCCTCCAGTTCTTCGATTGCTACTTTTGCCTTCACGAATGTCAGGGGGCATACTTTATCGGTAATATCAACCTCATCGGTTACTTCAAAATCTAATTCAGCCATTATGTTCTCCTTTCACTGTCCTTCATACGCATCTTTCAGCTGACTGCGGAAATCTTCTTCTCCCACACGCTGCAATGTTTTGCGGAAACGTTCACTTGGATTTGCATTTTTTTCAAAGAAATTAATTGCCGCATCTGTCACACGAAACAGTGTTTCTTTATCCAGGATCAGAGGAAGCAGTTCTTCTCCTTTATAGATATTATTTCCGAAGGTTCCTCCAAAAGATACGATATATCCCGGAGTTCCTTTCCATGCATCCACCGGACAGCTCTTTACACAGCGGCCACAATGATTACATTTCTGCGCATCCAGTTCTATTTTGCCGTCCACCATCTTCAGTGCATCCTGTCTGCAGGCTTTCACACACACACCACAGGAAATACAGTCGTCTTCCTTATATTCGATGTTCATGCCGCCTTTGATTCCAACATCGTTTTCTTCTGCTTTCAGGCAGTTATTCTGGCATCCTGTAACACCAAATTTGAATTTATGCGGGAGTTCCCGTCCGAAATATCTCTCATCAAGCTCTTTTGCCAGTGTGTAGGTGTCGATACATCCGCTTGGACAGACCTCTGAACCCTGACAGGCTGTAACTGTACGTACACGTGGTCCGCACACACCGGTTCCCACACCGCCTTTTGCCAGTGCTTCTTTTACCTCTGCCAATTCTTCCACTTTAATAAAGGGAATCTCAATGCCCTGGCGGGAAGTCATATGTACATATCCGCGGCCGTATTTTTCTGCTACTTCTGCTACTGTCTTAATATTCTCTGCAGTCAGGTTTCCACCGACCACTGCCAGTCTCAGGGAACCGTAACCTTTCTGTTTCTGTCTCATATATCCGCCTTTTTTTAAGGCTGCATAATCTACTTTCTGTGCCATTTTTATCTCTCCTTTGTGTTTTTAGAGCGTTTTTTCAAATATTTTTTCCAGATCTGCGGCTGTCCGGTATCCTTACAGCCGGTTGAATTATCGTAATACTCTCTCAGTTTCTTCTATTTCAGATATTCTGCCACTGCGGTTGCTGCATTGGCACCATCCGAAACCGCAGTTACCACCTGACGCAGTTTCTTTGTTCTTGCATCTCCTGCCACATACAGCCCTTCCAGAGCGGTTTCTCCTGTCTCCCCTGCTCTGACATAACCTGAATCATCCAGTACTGCAAATTTTTTCAGAAGATCTGTCTGTGGTACTGCTCCGTAAGCAACAAATACACCGTTCACATCTATCACAGCTGCATCTTCCAGAACTACTCCGGTTACTTTCTGCTCTCCGATGATCTCTTTTACCTGATGCTCCAGTACGAAGATAACGTTTTCCTTCTCTCTCAGTTTCGCCACTGTAACAGCGGCTCCTCGGAATTCCTTTCTCCTGTGGATCACATATACTTTCTCTGCCACATCCGCCAGGTAAACAGCATCATCAAGTGCTGTATCTCCACCACCAAGAACTGCGACTGATTTACCTCTATAAAATGATCCGTCACAGATTGCACAGTAAGAGACACCCTTTCCTGCATATTCCTGTTCTCCCGGAATATTCGCTCTTCGCGGTGTGGCTCCTGCCGCATAGATTACGGTTTTCGCTTCCACCTGCGAACCATCTGCAAATACAAGTTCAAAATCTGATGAAGCTTCTTTCTTTATCTCTGTTACTTCCTGTTCCATGAAGGATACCCCAAGCTTCACTGCATGTTCCCGGAAGTTCTCACCCAGATCATAACCGCTGATGCCCGGAAATCCCGGATAGTTATCTACCTGTCCGCTTTCTGCGATCTGTCCGGTTCCTTCATATTCTTTTTCTATCACTACGGCTGACAGATTAGCCCTCTTTGCATAGATTGCCGCACTCAAACCCGCCGGACCGCTTCCAATGATACCTACATCATATTTCATATCGTCAGTTCCTTTACACCTATTATTCCTATCGAATTAGTATGTTTTATAATAAACATAATAACACCGATAATTTCCTCTGTCAATAAATAAGATTATAAAAATTTTTTAGGATTCGTTATGGACTCAGGTTATAGCAGTTACTTAATATTCGCTGTACTAGATCCAGCTGTAATCTCCGCCGGTCAGAGCAAGGCTCAGAAGTGTGTCCATCTTCTCTACCTCTTCTTCACCCTCAATCTTCTGGATCAGTTCTGCTGTATCCAGCACATCCTCCAGTGACTCGTCCGGACCGATCTCATAGTCGATTTCAGCCTCACAGTCCGGGCATGGAATCCTCTTCATCGTCTGCATAGACAGAAAACGGTTGCCACATTTTTTACATTCATAATATCCGCACTCTTTCGTGCCGTCTGGTACATAATACATCTTTTAATTTTCTCCTTTTTTTGTTTATATGATTAGTTTTTATATGATTGGTCTTCTGATGACAAAGAGCTGCCGGTTTTGATGATTCCCGGACAGCCCTTTATTCAACCTTCTGTACATCTAATTTCCTGCTTTTTCTTTTCTGAGCAGCTCTGTATATTCTGCTTTCCTCATAGGTCTGGCATAGAAATATCCCTGAGCCTTGTTACAGCCGAACCCCTGAAGCATTACCTTCTACTGTTCAGTCTCCACACCTTCCGCAATGATGGAAAGCTTCATATGATTTCCCATAGTAATGATCATGTGCAGGATTTCTTCTGCTCTTCCATAAGGATCTGCTGCACTTAAGAAACGCATATCCAGTTTGATCTCATCAACAGGAGCTTCTTTCAGCATATTCAGGGAAGAATATCCACTTCCAAAATCATCCATCAGAATACGGAATCCTCCCTGGCGAAGCTTCTCCACAACTGAAAAGATCATTTCCGAGTCAGTGGCATACGCAGTTTCTGTTATCTCCAGTTCCAGATATTTTCTCGGAATCTGATAGCGTTCTGCTATTTCGCAAAGGGTCTGAAACAGGTTCGGATTATAGAATCCAACCCTGGACAGATTTACGGACACAGGATGCAGAGGAATACCCTCATCCATACATTTCTTCAGGAAAATACAGGTCTCTTCATAAATGTAGAGATCTACTTTTGCAATGTATCCGTTTTTCTCCAGTACAGGAATGAAGATTCCCGGAGGAAGCAGTCCCTTTTCCGGATGTTCCCAACGAACCAACGCTTCCGCTCCGATGACACGGTCAGTACACATATCATACTTTGGCTGAAAGAATGCCTTAAACTGCTTTTCCTTAAGGGCATCATCCAGCTCATTAATGATCATCTGCTCCTGGATCAGTTTCTTTCTGTGTGTATCATCATATACAGCAACCTGAATCATATGATTCTTCTTAATGCTATCCGCCGCCAGATGAGCCCGGTCACACATGATTCTCAGACTCTTTGATCTGTCTCGTATCTCATAAATCCCGGCAGAAATCTCTACTGTAGTCTTCAGATAATAATCTCTGATCCGATTACAGAAATGATTTATCTTTGCCTGTATCCTGTCCTCATTATCCAAAGTCAGGATTACAAAATGGTCTGCCTCATATCTGCAACTGACAATATCTATCCTGCCAAAAATTTTCTCCAGCTCCAGACCGATAAACTTCAGGAACCCGTCACCTGCATCCTCTCCAAACAGATCATTGACAAGCTTAAAATTCTCAATATTGATATAGACAATTCTGGCATCTGCCTCCGAATGCTTCTCCAGAAATTCCCTGCTTCTCCGGTAAAATCCTTCTTTATTAAGAAGCCCGGTCAGTTCATCCGTCTCCATCCTGCAACGATATGCTTCCTGCGCCGCAGCTTCCACCTGCATCTGTGTCCTGTGTCTGTTATTAACAATCACAAGTATAGTCAATGCCACCAGAAAAATCAGGATACATACGATCTGATATCTGTATTTCTCCATAAATTCCCATATGGAAAAAGATTTCTGCAGATTTATGGAATACTGCCTGATAATATTCTCCTCATCCTGACTGCTCAGGCTTCCGATGCTCTTATTGATCACAGAAACAAGATCGGGGTCTGTATTGTCCCCGTATATCATACAGGTCTCTGCTTTGGTAAAAACAATTCCCGACAATGCAAGATCACGATACTTTTCATCCTGCAGATAATAAGATGCTGCGTAACTGTCCATAATGGCCATATCTGCCTTTTTATTTACCACCGCATCCAAAACTGTCCGGGGTGAATCACAGTAAATCGCTTTATATGGGAACTCCCCTTCCGGTCTCAGACTTTTATATTTCTCAAATATACTGTTCATAGAGACAGTCAACGTCTCCAGAGTATTGATATCTTCTCCACGTTCTGCTACTATCTGAAATTCTCTCGTGAAAAATCCACCTGTAAGATGAACTTCAGGTTCATCGATCATTTCCTGACAGGCGGTAATTCCGGCTATAAAATCATACTTTCCACTCTGCGCAGCCTCTATAGGATCGGTATCCGGAGAAAGACTTTCAAACTCAAAAGGTATCCCGCTGATTTCACTGAATTTCTTCAGCAACGCTATATAGATTCCGTCCAGCTTTCCTGTTTCTTTATCTGTATATATCAGTGGCGGTTGATCACCAATACATCCTATCTTTATGGGTGCACTGACGTTTTTGATATATTCTGTCTCTTCCCGGGTCAGAAGAGGTCTTGAATTTCTGTTTTTGTCCATAACATACTGTTCTGTAAGATTTTCTGTAAGATCTGGCACTTCTGCTTTAAGCTGCTCAAGAGCATTGTTTACCGCACTTATGACCTCTGTATTTCCCTTTGTTGTCATGATATACATAGGTGCAGCCCCGAATTTGTCCACAATCTTAAGTGAATCATGTTTGGAGATACTTCCCGTCAAGATCATATCCACTTTCTTCTGCTCAAGAGCCTCTATCTGATCCTGTTCAGATTCATAGTACTCCTCCGGACAGTGAAAATTTTTCTCATCCTGACGCTGTTCAAACTCTTCATTCTGATAGCTGTCTCTCAGCAGACCTACTTTTTTGCCATTCATATGCTCATAATCCTGAAAATAAATATCTCCATTATCCTCAGATGTATACAGCACCGCCTGCTCTGTGCCAACAGGCATACAGGAGAAATCATAATCCTTCTCCCTGGCCTCTGTTTTCTGCGCATTGCAGATCAGGTCTACCTTTCCGGATTTCAGATCTGCCAGCTGATTTTCCCATGATTCATTGATATATTCATATCTCCAGCCGGTATACTGAGATATTTTATTCAGATATTCCACTCCATATCCCTTGTATACTCCACTGCTGCTTTTATTAATAAAGTCTGCGTCCTCACGATACGCCACCCGTATTATCTTTGTCCCGCCGTACGACTGTGCCTGAACCGGAACGATCACTCCCAGAAGCAAGGTAAACAGCAGAACGAACAACATTACATTTCTCTTCTTACCACTCATCTATCGTACCTCTCTCTTGAGTGATTATAACATAATATTCTCCAAAAAGATATCTTTATAATGCTCGCTCAAACATTTCCCCTTACAGAATCCAGGTGTTACTTTTTAATCCCATTTCCACCACAGACAATCGAATACAAACTAAAAACAAAATTTCCCTGATTGCTTCCGGCGGTAGCTCATATTTCTCTTTTCGCACCAATCCATCAATCGTTGCTCCGAGTCGAATATTTCTCAATACAAAATCTACAGCTTCTTTGATTTGTGTGTAGATTGGTCCTGTAAATTCTCTCTTATCTAGAAACACTGCTCGATCTGTTCCCTTGAATACCGCACATTGTGTTTTGGAGAATGAAAAATAATCTGATGTCAGCAACGCATAGGCATTCGTTGCCAGAAGCTGTCCCTCACTCTGCTTTAAGATCTTCCAGTTTATCAGCTGCTCTTTCTTCACAGAATGTTCTGCCATTCTAGCTTTTTTCCGAATTTTTTCCATATCCTGGCAAAATTTTTCTGTAGCTTCTTCTGAAACGGGATAACCCACACAGGTAAGTTCATCCTATGAGATTCTGGCTTCTTCCATTTCCAGTTCTTTTATCTGCTCCGGAAATGCCTGTCTTGATGTACCTGCTACACGGATATAAGTGCCATTATCTTTTCCCTTTGATTTCAGAAAATATTGTCATAAGTATACATCTTTCTCCTATGAGTTTTGTACGTGCTTTTTTAATCACAATAAAAGTATATCATTATGCAAACAAAAAGAGAACCCGACATCTCAAGCAAATTTGACGATTCGGATCCCCTCTTTATAGATCAATACCTTTTATTTTTTCATCTTATGATCTGATGGCAGTCTCACTTCTCCGGTCCTTTTCTTCATAAGTCAGATGACAGATTTTCCCGCCCACCTGACAGGTATAACGGTATCCGGTTCCGCCATCCTTTCCTTCTGCTATTCTGTATTACACACATTGTTTTTGAAAGTTTACCGTCGTTTTCTTGTGATCCATAAAAATGTACAGGTAAAAATAATTCCCTTTACAATTGAGGTTGAAGAAATAGCCCACCATATTCCATCCAGACCCATAATACCTCCAAGAATGATCGACAGCGGAATTCTTGCACTGGTAAAAGCTATACTGATGATACTGCAAAGTCGGGTTCTGCCGAGCCCTGATAATGCACCGACTGTCGTCAGTTCCACACACATAAAAGCTTCACTGAAACCTATGATGATCAGATATTCAACTGATGTTGCGATTGCTTTGGGTTCATGAAAAAAGATTCTGGCAATCGGTTCCGGAATACATATAAATACAGCTGAGATCAACAGTCCCCAGATACCAACCGTCCACAAAGAAGCCTTATATCCTTTTTTGACACGGTCATTTTTGCCCGCACCATAGTTCTGTGCGATAAAGGCATTTAATGCCGCTGCAAAACCGTCTGCAGTATTCCATGATATCGATTCAATCTGCCCTCCGACTCTCTGCGTTGCAACAGCTTCTGCACCATACCCGGAGATCATACGTGTCAGCACCATGGAGATTGCACAATATGCCATTCCCTGTATTGCTGTCGGAATTCCGATCTTACAGATTCCCTGCAGATATTCCCGCGGGATTTTTGCCAAAAGCCTGGTTTCTTTTAGTACATTTTCTTTCTTTTGTATGACAATTCCGACTATCATGATACTCATAACGATCGCCTGTGCTGTCACTGTCGCAATTGCAGCCCCGACAACACCAAGCTTCGGAAACATCCCCACTCCAAGAATCAGCACAGGATCCAGAACCATATTTGTGGCCAGACCGACAAGATTCGCTATAAAAGGTGTCTTTGAATCTCCCTGTGCCGTATAAAGTCCAGTCAGTGTCAGCGTCATAAAAGAAAATACGATCAGCCCACAGGCAATCCTCGTATATGACATTGCCGCCGCATGAGCCTGTGCATCTGCAAGCTGAAAAAATCCTACCATCTGTCTGGTAAAAAGCAGCGAAAGAATTGCATATGCCATTCCCATAAATGCAGCAAGCTGTACTGCCGCCTGTGCAAATCCGTGTGCCCTTTCTCTGTCTCCACGTCCGATACACTGTGCCACATGCACCTGTCCACCCATTCTAGCCATAGCTGCAAGTCCCTGCGAAAGCCAGGTAAACATACCTCCAACACCTACACCTGCAACTGCCCTCGAACCAAGCAGACCAATCCATGCCATGTCCGTGATGTTGTACAAAGTTCCCAGAAACGATGATGCCATGATCGGAACCGCAAGTTTCGTCAGCGTTTTTAGAATAGGACCTTTTGTTAAATTTCCCTCCATTTTCATTCCTCATCCATTTTTATTTTTTATTATCCACAAATCCTATTATACATGGTTTAACATAGATTTTCATCAGGAATTATCCATATATATCAAAAATCCTTTTGAAGAAATATTATTCTCCAAAAGGGCTTTCTGTCTGAATCTTTTTATAATTTTTCTCCGCAGGATTCAATGACTTTTTTGTACCAGTAAAACATCAATCTGCCATCCCCATGCAGAAGTTTCAAGATATGGATTCTTAATATTTTCTCCTCCATTTGCCGCAGTAATTTTCCCTTTTTGGGTGACACTGACGCAGTTGCTGGAATAATAACTGATGGAAACAAAATCTACTGTACCATTCTTGAGAATTTCATCATCTTCCGGCATCGTCAATAAATCACATACATAATACAGCATAAAAATGGTACAATGGTATAAAAGTGGTATTTTCTTCTTCCTCATCTTCCCTCTGTATGACAACAAAAAAGTAATATCTTTCTTTTTCTTAGTTGATTTTTTCCCTGCTCTGGCATATAATGAACATAGCTAAGGAAACTGGTAAATTCCCATAGGCAACAAGAAAACCCTCAGAGCGGCAACTCTGAGGGTTTTCGTTTTGTCTAATGGAATCTCACCAATTTCCTTAGCTACGATTATTATATGCCAGAGCCTTGAAAAAATCAACATGAAAATAGATGCTTATAAAAAGATTCTATGATATTCTGTAGTGGTAAAAAAGACAATATTTAAGGAAAGAGGCAGATCTATGTCACGGAAGAACCATGAAATGATAGATGAAAAATTACTGCAGACAGACAAGAAATATTCTCAACTTAAATTGAAGCAGAAAGAAAAGATTGCGGAATGGATGTTTCAGGCAACCAGAGACTATTATACAAAAAAATATGTTTTTCCGAATGAAAAGCATTTGGAAGGAATGGTGAATTCTGTTTATGAAAAAATAGTAGCAGCGGAAATTTGGATTCCATATGGTGAAGTATTTAAGCACTACAGATCAAAACGTTCAGATATAAATAAAAGAGTCCGAAAATCATTGAATGAAACATCAGGGAGCCGGACAGAGAAAGTGTGCTTTATGAATATGTGCATGATTTTGGATGGAAAAGGGAATGTGCTGGCTTTGGATAAAGTGAATGATAGTTATACCGGAACTACTTTCCCTGGTGGACATGTGGAACGGAATGAGTTGTTCAGCAAATCTATGATCAGAGAAGTCTGGGAGGAGACAGGACTGACAATAGAAAGCCCAATACTCTGTGGATTGTATCATTGGTACAAGGGAGCAGTACATAATGTGATTACACTCTATAAAGCAGAAAAGTTTACAGGAACGTTGACAAGCTCTGAGGAAGGAAAGGTATATTGGATTCCAGTGGAAGAGCTGAAATCTAAAGAACTTGCTACCGGAATGGAATATGTTTTACAGATTATGGAGTCCGAACAGATTGGAGAGTGTTACATGCACTTGGAGGCAAATGGATTTGTAGGAGATTTATATTAGGGTGATATGAGAAAAATAAAACAGCTGTCTTTTCCATCAACCATGGATTTCAGACAAGCTGTTTTTTTCGTCTGTTTAATAATTTTCGATAATGCCTTCGGTAGGCATATCTTTCAAAAAATTACTGTTGGCAGTGATCGGTGAATCTACAATTTGGACTCCGTTGCGTTTCATCATCCGGAATTTGAAATCCAGCAGTTCCGGTGGTACCTGCAGTTCGGAAGCTGCTTGGAAAAAAGACATATTTGCGTTAAGCTTTTCTAATACATCTTCATCTTCTAAGAGATAGTCTGCAGCAAAGCAATTTGCTTCATATTCACATTGAGATACTCCGTCAAATAATTCAAAATCGTGAAAGCATTTTACCTGCATGGTTCTCTGGTGCAGGACGGCATGACCAATTTCATGGATCAGAATAATCTGCTGAATGATATCGGGCAGATCACAGTTGATGACGATACAGGTCTTTCGGCTTTCTGTCATGCAAAATCCTTTACAGCAAGTTGGAGAATTTCCCATGGGCATTTTCTGAACAAGGATGTGCATTGCTGCGGCAAGGCGAAAAGGGTCGGTTTCCTGATATTTTGATTTTACTTTATTGACAGTGTCTCTTATACATTTAGAACTCATAAAAACACCTCGACATTTCATAAGATAGTTTGCTACAGATTATAGTGTAGCAAAAGTGGTGTACGAAAAATGCGACACCTACGATTTTTTCTCTGATTTCTTTTTTCGCCCAAATGTTTTTTTTGCTTCCATTTTGCAGGAAAGATATGCTTTAGTCACTGCCTGATAAAAAGCGTCCTTTGCTTCTTCATCCAATTCGCCGCCGGCAAACAATGCACGGTTGGCTTCCAGAATGTTATTGATATCTCTGACTGATTTTTCGCCTAATTGTCCATGGACTTCATCAATATAATCCATTTTTTCCATTCCATAAGAAGGATCAGTAATTTCATCATGCTTTAGATAGTCGTAAGAGACATTGAGGGCATGAGCGAGTTTTCTCATAGTAGAGATACGTGCAATAGTGCCGGAACTTTCATAAGCTGCGATGGCACGTTGAGAGACACCGACCAGTTCTGCAAGTCCTTTCTGCGTTAGATGATTCTGTTCTCGTTGAAATTTGATTTTATCTGAAAAATTCATAATACGATAAAATTATAAATACAACTGTATTGAAAAATAAGCTGTCGTGTCATACACTTGTATTATGATACAGGTGCATGGAAGATGAAGAGGAAAAGTAAGATGATAAAAAAGTGGATTGCAAGCATAATTTCAGACAGTTGGATGCTTTGACTTACGCAAAGGATGGAACGCTGGAGCAAGTGTTAGATGAGTTATATCCTGAGTCGGAGTAGATGAGTGGATGCACCTGGAAACGGGTGCATTTTTGAAATTAGGAAATGAAATATTGTACAAATGAAATATTGTACAAATATTTGTTGGCTTATATTGCATTTGTCAGTATAATACAGTATAAGAACAATAGGTTATTGAGCCAATGAAAAATAACAGAAACTTGGCTTATTAAGTAGAGTTAAAATGATTTTAGAACAAAGGAGTAATAATGTTTTTAAAAAGATTAAAACTAACGAATTATAGAAAATTCTCTGCAGAGCAAAATGTTGTGGAATTTATCAGTTCCAAAATTGTTAAAAAACAGGAAGATGAAAATGCAGAAGAAACCGTTACGACTGAAGAAACAAAAGAGGTTTCAGGCAAAATTGGCGAGATTGATGTTGCATCGGGCACAACATTGATTATAGGGAAGAATAATGCAGGTAAGACGACAATAATTACAGCATTAGACAATTTGATAAATCATAGCAATGCATTTGGTGCAAATGATTTTAATTACAGATATTTGCAAGAATATTTGAATGATTACGATGTTAATAATCCACCAGTATCAGCACCATATATAGAATTTAAAATTACAATTGAGTTAGAGGAAGATAGTAGTGATAGAATTTCTAATTTAATACCATTTATGCTTGTTGAAGATATTGAGGATTCGGAATTGGATATATGCATTAGGTACGAAGTCGGGGATTTGGTATTTTTTCAATCGGAGATGAAAGAATCTTTCTCAGAAGGGAAAGATAAAAATGCATTTGCAAAATTTTTGAATTTATTGCAAGACATAGATTATACGTTAAATTATTATGATAAGAACTTGAATAGAATTGATGCAGACTTTAAGCTGTCTAATCTGATGGAGTTGCAGTGCATTAAAGCAAATCACTTAAAAAATGACCACTGCTTAACGGATGCATTTAATAAAATAATTAATTATAGATATGATCATGTTTTTCAAAAAGAAAAAAAAGAAATAATGTCTGAAGCCAGCAAAGCTGCCAGTTTAAAAGAAGTAACCAGCACTACTGTTTCCTATTCCGATTCACAAAGCCAGGAAGTTATCTTAAGCAGTGAAGGTACAAGCATTGAAATGAACACAAATAGGGTTGCAATGTTTTTAAATGCTGCTGCAAGTGATGGAACCATGATGCAAATCGGACACAACAGTATTGGTGGAGTAAAAGGCTTTGAAGCTATAAGTGACGAAGACATTGAAGCTTTTGGAAGAAAAATAGGTGAAAAGGCTGTAAGATTATTGAAAGCTGAAAGTGCACCTTCAGGAAGATTCCCAATTATTGCTGACCCTAATTTAACCGGAGTATTTGTTCATGAAGCATTAGGTCATGCAGTAGAAGGGGATCTGATTTTGCAAAATGATTCAATTCTTAAAGATAAATTAGGAAGCAAAATAGGTTCAGACATAGTCAATATCTACGATGATGCAAGCTTAAAAGACGGATTCGGATATTATCCTTATGATGTAGAAGGAGTTAAAACCAAACCTAATCAGCTAGTAAAAGACGGTAAATTAATATCTCTTTTAAATTCAAGAGAAACCGCATCAAAATTAAATATGGAATCTTCAGGAAATGCAAGATCAATAATAGCTGACAAACCAATTGTAAGAATGAGTAACACTTACTTAAAACCTGGAGAGATGTCTTTTGAAGAGTTGATAGAAGATATTCCTGACGGAATTTATCTTAAAGGCTCAAGAGGAGGGCAAGTTGATACCGGAAAAGGAATATTCCAGTTCAATGCTGCAGAAGGATTTAAAATAGAAAACGGAGAAATAACCACTCCGTTAAGAGATGTTTCATTATCCGGAAATATATTAGAAACCCTAAAAAATGTTGACGCTATCGGCAATGACTTTGAACTAAGTGTTGGATTCTGTGGAAAAGACGGTCAGACTGCACCGGTAGGTGACGGCGGACCACATACAAGAATTTTAAATGCTTTAGTTGGCGGAAGTAGCTAATAAAGAGGTGTAATAAAAATGATAAACCAAGAACATGGAGAATATTTGTTAAATATAGCTAAAAAAGCGGTAAAAACTTATCTTGAAACCGGCGAACAAATTCTTGTTCCTGAAGACTGTCCTGAAGAACTTAAAGAAAAATTAGGTGTTTTTGTAACTTTAAACAAAAATAATCAGTTAAGAGGATGTATCGGATATCCTGAACCTATTGAAAGTGCAATTCAGGCAACAATCAGTGTAGCAATTGCAGCGGCATCTGAAGACCCAAGATTTCCACAGGTAATTCCTGAAGAATACGATAATCTGGAATTTGAGGTTACAGTTTTAACAAAACCCCAATTAATGGAAATTGC
>OGUP01000850.1_pt1 | contig 18800 bp, 17 predicted proteins | sample 1553661 | NCBI WGS metagenome assembly OGUP01 (sample SAMEA2580026, study PRJEB22360) | human gut metagenome | biome: human gut; feature: human-associated habitat; material: faeces | place: Denmark | collected 2008/2010
CGACCAGTGCTTCGTAGATCGAGCTGTCGCCGTGCGGATGATATTTACCCATCGTATCACCGACGATACGCGCACTCTTTCGGTACGGTCTGTCATAGTGGATTCCAAGCTCGTACATATCGTAAAGCACGCGGCGCTGTACCGGCTTTAAACCGTCTCTTGCGTCCGGGATGGCTCTGGCAGTGATGACGCTCATGGAATAATCCAGGTAGCTTTTCTGCATCTCCTCGGAATATTCGGTCCTTAATATTTTTTCAGCCATTGTCAGGCTCTCCTTCTTTCCTGTTTTCCCGTATCTGCATTACTGCTTTACTTCCTATTTTACTACAGGAATTCTTTGATTCCAAGGAAAAATCACACAAACCATTTTTATTGTAGATCTCCAGCCAGCTCCTGCATCAGATGATGTACCGTAGTAATCTCGTGAATCCGTCCCGTATTCGCCCCACAGAATACCAGGCCATTTTCCACATCCCCACGCACGGCATCGATCAACGCTTTCGTAATACAGTAAGGAACTTTCTGCGGACTGCATTTTTCCAGACAGTTGTAACACTTACTGACTGGCAGCTTTGCGCGCTTTACACGATCGATAAACTTATTGCGCAATGCACGTCCCGGCATACCGACCGGGCTTTGGATAATCTCGATATTTTCCTCACTGGCGTGAATATACGCCTCCTTGTATGCCTCCGATGCATCACATTCTTCGGTTGCGACAAAGCGGCTGGCAATCTGTACACCATCCGCGCCGAGATCCAGCGCATGCGAAATATCTTTCTGATCAAATATCCCGCCGGCCACAATGACCGGAATATTTTTCTGATACCGCTGTTCGTATTCCTTTTTGCAGTCGATAATCTGCCGGATCTCTCCGTCAAAATTAATGGCATCCATATGTGCCAGCTGTTCATTGGAAAACCCTAGATGCCCGCCGGCCTTCGGTCCCTCCACTACAATAAAGTCCGCCGTGCGGTCATAGCGGTGCGCCCACATCTTCAATATCAGCTGGGTTGCACGCTTCGAGGATACAATCGGAGCTATCTTTGTCCGGCAGGTTTTGCTGACAAGCTCCGGCAGATTCATAGGAAGCCCGGCTCCACTGATAATCACATCTGCCCCTGCCGCAACTGCTGCCCGGACATGCTCTTTGTAATGCTTTAATGCAACCATAATATTGACACCCACAAGTCCGTTTCCACAGGCAAGCTCCTTTGCTTTCCGGATATGTTTTTTGATGGCTTTTAAGTTACAGCCTGCCTGATCATTCTCGAAGCCTTCTTCATCGTAGCCGATCTGCGCAGTAGAAATGATACCTACACCGCCCTCCTTTGCCACAGCTCCCGCCAGATGGCTTCTGCTGATTCCTACCCCCATGCCACCCTGGATGATCGGAATTTTTGCAATCAGATCCCCGATCTGCAGTTGTTTCAACTTTGATGTATATGTGCTTATCATGCACGTTTCCTCCATATTTCAAAATTGTTTGACTATCAAACAATTTTCAGTATATTGTAATGTGGTTTCTTTGTCAACATGTATTTGTTTTCATTTCTTTTATACGTAGTTTTATTTACTACTTCCATATCTGATATTTGTTCTAAATGCAAAAACCGTGGGTTTCCGATTTCACTGAAATCCTGAAAACCCACGGTATCTGGCATGTCGTCTTATCCTCTATCGTGCATTTGCCGGCTCCACGTTGACCGACTTTCCTTTGATCTTTACATTTTTCATGGCTTTTAATACATCTTTTCCATACTCCTGCGGCACCTCGACAAATGTGTAATTATCATACATGTCAATTGCCCCCACAAGTTTGCCCGGAATCTTTGCCTCTCCGGCTACAGCCCCGAGAATATCTCCCGGGCGGATCCGCTGGCTCTTTCCGATGTTAATGAACAGACGTACCATCCCTTCCTCGGCTCCGGTATCTCCTGCTAATGCATCATCAAATTCGTGATCCTCCTTTGATAATTCCACTCCGCCGATTGCCTGTTTTAAAAACGCAGCTGCAATATCCATCGCTGTATAATCAGAGTTGTTCACCTGCTGCTCTATCAGCTCGATCATATCGCGCAGATCTCCGTCCTCGATAATCTGTCCGATGCCGTCAAGAATCTTATCCGCCTTGATCGCTGCCACATCATCCGAAGATGGGATTGGCTGCGCCTTGATCTTTGTCTTGCAATAGCGCTGGATCTCTTTGAGTTTGTATACTTCCTTGCCCTTAACGAAATTAAACGCTTTTCCGGTACGGCCGGCGCGTCCGGTTCTTCCGATCCGGTGCACATAATATTCATTGTCCTGTGGCAGGTCATAGTTGAATACCGCTTCAACATCATCCACATCAATTCCACGCGCTGCGACATCGGTTGCAATCAGGATATCTGTTTTCCCATTTCGGAATTTTTTCATCACTCGGTCACGCTGCACCTGTTTCATATCGCCATGAATTCCCTCTGCTGCATAGCCGCGCCCCTGTAATTCCGATGCCAGTTCATCCACCATGCGCTTGGTATTACAAAATACCAGTGAAAGCTTCGGATTATAGTAATCCAGCAGACGTGTCAGCACTTCCATCTTGTCATTTCTGCGCACATCATAGTAATACTGGTCAATATTCGGAACCGTCAGTTCTTTCTTCGTCACCTTGATCGTAGTCGCATCATGCTGGAATTTTCTTGTGATTTCCAGAATCGGCTTTGGCATAGTTGCCGAAAAAAGTACGGTCTGCCGGTCTTCATCCGGGATATAGGATAAAATTGTTTCTATATCCTCGCGGAATCCCATATTAAGCATCTCATCCGCTTCATCCAGCACAATCGTGTTAATATAATCACAGCGAATGGTTTTGCGGCGCAGATGATCCATCACACGCCCCGGTGTTCCGATGATGATGGTTGCCCCACCTTTTAATGCCTTGATCTGACGGGAAATATCCTGCCCTCCATAAATGGGAAGCACCTTGATCCCATGCATATATTTTGCAAGTTTCCGGATTTCTTCCGCACTCTGGATTGCCAGCTCCCTTGTCGGGGAAAGTACGATTGCCTGCGTTTTTTTATTATTAGGGTCCACTTTCATCAAAAGAGGGATTCCGAAAGAAGCCGTCTTTCCAGTTCCGGTCTGTGCCTGACCGATCACATCTACTCCGCTCATCACAACCGGAATCGCCTGTGACTGGATGGGTGTTGCTTCTTCAAATCCCATCTCTTTGATTGCCCGCAGAAGCTGCGGATATAACCCTAATTCTTCAAATTTAACTGTTTCCATTTTCATCCTTTTCTTTTTGCCAGGTTTCGACTGCCATGCCGCTACAATGCGGTTCCCATGGTCACGTCTTCAGTTTCATCAAGCCCCCCTGCACAATAATTGTTCCGGCTGAATTTTTTCACCCGGTAAAGCATATTATCTGCTGCATGCAAAAAATCCCAGCTGCGGTTTCCCTTGCGCGGAATTCCCCAACAGATTCCCTGCGAGATCGTCACTACCGGAAGTGCCTTGGAAAACCGGTGCTCCATTTCCAGTGCAAGTACACGTCTGCGCAGCTCCTCTGCATAGGAAACTGCCTGTTCCCATGTCACATTCGCATAGATAATGACAAACTCATCCCCTCCATACCGTGCACAGAATCCTTCCGCTTCCTCCACCAGATTACGGATTGTATTTGCGATACTTACCAGACACCGGTCTCCTTCCTGATGTCCGTAATTATCATTATATTCCTTAAAATAATCAATATCGAGTATTTCCATCGCAACCGGAATATCATTCTCCTGCGAATAGGCAAACACCTCTTCTGCATAATCATTCAGACGGAACCTGTTTGCCATACGCGTCAACGGATCCTGCTCGGAACGCTCCTGTAATACAAGATTCTTTCGTTCCGCCTTCATTCTGGCTTTGCGCATATTTTCCAGATTTTTGCGCAACGTAATCATACTCGAAAGCATGTTGCGCGTCACTACTTCATTCCGTTCAGACAATTCATAGTAAAGCCCTGCCGCCTGCAGATATTCCGCATTCTGGTTATGCTTCCGGTAAAATTTCATCTTCAGGGACAGAACTTTCAGCTGCAGATTAATGATCTTAAAATTCACCACCTGTGGTTCGATTACTTCAATGATACGCCAGAACGATTCATCCTGGTCCGTTTCCAGCAACACCAGACAACAACGGTAATAATCCGAAAAAAAGTCCAGTACCGTCAGATTATCCGGAAGATTCTGATGGATCATCTGAATACTCTCATTCCGCTTCTGTACATCTCCCATCTTGTGATAATAAATTACATCCACGATGTCGATAAACAGCCGCTCTGTAAGGGCAACCTGTTCCCAGCCATCTTTATGCAGATACTCCAGATATGGTTTTGCTTCCTGTAGACGATCCTGCAGGATCAGACATTCTGCCATATTTCCATAAAAAGCATACATATAAAAATTATACTTTTCATCCTTCTGTTTTGTCTGCAAAATCTGATAAGCTTCTAAAAAAGAATTCTCGGAATCTACATAATGCCCACACTCCAGATACAATAACCCCATATTGATCAGAATCATAATCTTTTGCATTGGAAGATCATATGTATCACTGTCCTTAAGACCATTCATATAATAGTCAAGCGCAAGCGATGGATTTCCTCTGCTCATGGATGCGATTCCCAGAAAATTGTAACAACGCACCACAAGTTCCCATTCCTCTGCACGGTCCAGATACGTCAGTGCCTCTGTCATCATATGGAAAAAATGTGCTCCGTCATTTAATTCATAATAGATTTCCCCACCATAAAAGAAACCGAATCCCATCAGCTTTGGATCATCTGTTTCCCGTCCATACGCTATGATATCCCGACAGCATTCCAACACCACGTCCGCATTGGTTTCCCGATTTTCCAGAACTGTATGAATCCACTGTTGTACGGTTGTATTGTACTGGTTAAATTCCATATTTTATCCCTCTTAAGCTGAGATACCTCTTGATTATGTACGGTTTTTTCGCATAAAGCTCCAAAACCGTTTACATTTTATTGTATTAGAAAAAACTATGAATGTCAATCCAGCGTATCCATCGCCATCTGCGGAAGATATTCTTTCGGATCCACAGCTTTTCCATCTTTTTTCAGCTGAAAATAGACGTTACTGCCTTCGGTTGTATAATATTTTGTCGGCTCACTGACATATCCCAGCACCTGACCAGCTTCCGGCGTATCCCCTTTTGCAAAATTCAGTTCCTTCAACTGTCCGTAAACCGCAGCATATCCGTCACCCAGATCCTGTATCACCGTACATCCGGTTTCTTCATTTTCCTGAATATCCGTTATTTTTCCCGTTGCCATTGCAAACACTTTATCATTGACATTGCCACTGATCACCATGGCCGGATTGCAGCGATACTGCTCTAACGTTGGAAAATAAATGGTGGAATCCATGCTGTAATCCAGCAGAACATCTCCCTCAATTGGCCAGACCGCAGAACTCTTGTCAAAATGCTGTGTCACGGTGGCTGCTGTCTCTACTGTTTTTTCTTCGTCCTGTTTCTTCTCTTCCTCCTGCTGTGTTTCTTCCTGTTTCATTTTTTCCTGCTCTGCCAGCTTTAACGCCTGTTCTTCCGCTTTTTTCGTTGCATCTTCCACACTTATTTCCGGTTTCACTTCATAGGAAGCCGGTGCCTCCTGCTGGGTCTGTGCCGCAATTTCCTGTTCTGCTTCCCTGCGTTCTTTTCCTTTATCCGTGGCATATACACTGACAAATCCAATCACTCCCGCTACCAGACATGCGACAGTGGCTATATACTGTTGTTTTCTCATTTGGCTTACCTCCATCATCATTTCGTTTTATGGTCTTTGATGATAGTATGGACTGCCCGCGCTGTTTTTATACAGCACTCCTGTGATCATAAATAATATTGGAGAGCTGTGCAAACTGCTCTAAAGAAAGTGCCTCTCCACGAATATTAACCGGTACGCCAAGTTCCTCAATACATGCCTGCAGTTCTTCTTTCGGAAGACCGAATGCACCATAATTGGCAAGTCCGTTTGCCAGTGTTTTCCTGCGCTGGTTAAAGGATGCCCGGATCACCTGAAACAGCAGTTTTTCGCTTTTTACGGTAACCGGCGGCTCACTATGACGTGTCAGACGGATCACGGCACTGCCGACTTTCGGCTGTGGCATAAAGCAGCTTGGTGGAACATTGACTACAATTTCCGGTTTTGCATAATACTGCACCGCCAGGGAGAGTGCGCCATATTCCTTGCTTCCCGGTCCTTCCTGCATACGATCCGCTACTTCTTTCTGTACCATGATCGTGATACTGTCGATCGGCACATGGCTTTCAAACAATCCCATGATAATCGGAGTCGTAATGTAATACGGAAGATTTGCAACGACCTTGATCGGTTTCCCGTTATTTTTTTCTTCCGCAAGTTTTGAAATATTTACTTTTAAAATATCTTCATTCAATACATCCACATTATTATATTCCGCAAGCGTATCTTTTAGAATCGGAATCAGATTGGTATCTATTTCCACTGCCACTACCGCGCGTGCCGCCTCACAGAGATATTGTGTCATGGTTCCGATTCCCGGACCGATTTCCAGCACAAAATCATCCTTTGTGATCTGCGCAGCTTCTATAATTTCCTCTAAAATTCCTGTATCAATCAAAAAATTCTGTCCAAATTTTTTCTGAAAATTAAACTGGTATTTCTGCAATACTGCAATAGTATTCTTAGGATTTCCTAATGTAGCCATGTTATTCCTCTCTTTCTATAATCGAAAAAGAGCTGCCTCCGTGGTTTAAGAGACAGCTCTTCGTTTCGTTTTATTATGTGATTAGCCCTGAGCGATTGCTCCAGTTGGGCAAACACCAGCACATGTACCACAATCAACACAACTATTTGCATCGATCTCGTACTGAGAAGCACCTGCAGAGATTGCTCCTACAGGACACTCGCCTGCACATGTACCACAGCTAACGCATGAATCAGAAATAACGTATGCCATAATAAAATCCTCCTTATGAATAATGATCATTATTGCCTTATTGGCTTAATGGTATTCTAGTACAAACCCGTCCAAAGCGCAAGCATTTCGGCAAATGTATTTAATTTGATGCATGATCATAAGAAAAATTTTATCGTTCCAGATTTGCAAACTTCGTGTATTCCGGCAGCCATGCGAGGTTCACCGTACCGATCGGACCATTACGCTGTTTGGCGATAATGATTTCTGAAATTCCTTTCAGTTCAGTATCCTTGTTATAATAATCATCACGATAAATAAACATCACGACATCGGCATCCTGCTCGATCGCTCCGGATTCTCGCAGATCGGAGAGCATCGGACGATGATCCGGTCTCTGCTCTACTGCACGGGAAAGCTGGGACAAAGCAAGCACCGGTACATTCAGTTCACGGGCAAGTGCTTTCAGGGAACGGGAGATGTCCGAAATCTCCTGCTGCCGGCTGTCTGTACTCCTGCCGGACCCAGACATCAACTGCAGATAGTCAATGATGATAAGTTTCAGATCATGCTCCAGCTTATATTTACGGCATTTACTGCGCATCTCGGAAATACTGATTCCCGGCGTATCATCAATGATCAGTTCGGAATCCCCTATGATTCCGGCTCCTTCGACGAGTTTCGCCCAGTCAGCATCCGACAGATTACCGGTACGAAGTGCCTGTGCATCTACACGGGATTCCAGGGAGAACAGTCGGTTTACCAGCTGCTCCTTCGACATTTCCAATGAAAATATCGCCGTGCACATGTTTTCATGAAATGCCACATACTGTGCAATGTTTAAAACAAACGCTGTCTTTCCCATAGACGGACGGGCTGCAATCAGTACCAGATCCGATGGCTGTAATCCTGCTGTCCGGTAATCCAAATCAATAAACCCTGTCGGTATTCCCGTAACATTTCCATCCTGCTGTGACGCTTTTTCAATCTTTTCCAGTGCGTTCATGACAACCTGACGAATCGGTACATAGTCTCCACCGGTACGGCTTGACAACAATGCAAAAATATCATGTTCGGTCTTATCCAGAACACTTTCGAGCGATTCTTTGCCCGCATAGCACTCATTCTCTATCTCTTCCGTGACCCGGATGAGTTTCCGCTTCATGGAATTTTCTTTTACAATATTACAATAATATTTGACATTCGCGGATGTCGGAACCGCACGCACCAATTCTCCAACGAATTCCAGACTGGAGACTTCCTGTGGTACATCCTTTTCCTTGAGTTTATTCTGCAGTGTAACCAGATCCACCGGCTGTCCGCTGCTGTACAATTCGATCATCGCATCAAAGAGAATTCCATACTGCTTGTGATAAAAATCTTCCTGCAGAAGGATCTCCATGGCTGTGACAATGGCATCCTGATCCATGATCATGGAACCAATGACCGACTGCTCGGCTTCCAGACTGTTCGGCATCACCCGCTTGATCAGCGTTTCTTCCAAGCGAACTTCCTCCTATTCCTCAACAACCTGAACACGCAGTGTTGCGGTTACCTTTGGATGAAGCTTCACCGGAATCTCATAAGTTCCAAGAGCCTTGATGGATTCGCCCAGCTGCATCTTCTTTTTATCCAGATCCAGCCCTGCCTGCTCTTTTGCAGCCTGTGCAATTTCCTTGGTGGAAACAGACCCGAAAATACGTCCGCCCTCACCGGATTTGATCTTTACAACAACTTTCTTTGTTCCGATCTCTTCCGCCAGTTCTTTTGCGTGCTCTAAATTCTCAGCTGCCACTTTGTCTGCATGCTGATTCTGCAATTTGAGGTCATTCAGATTCTTTGTCGTTGCCTCTACTCCAAGTTTCTTCGGCAGAATTGCATTGCGTGCATAACCGTCACTCACATTTACGATTTCGCCCTTTTTCCCAAGAGCTTTCACATCCTGTAATAAAATTACTTTCATTCCTGTATATCTCCTTCTTCAAGCATTTCATCAATCGTCCGCATAATGGCATGTTTTGCCTCGGAAATCGTACATCCCGTCAACTGTGCACCAGCCACATTCAAATGACCGCCGCCACCCATTCGTTCCATGATTAACTGTACATTGATCTCATCAATGGAACGCGAACTGATGTATATTTTTCCTGCGTACTCTGTCAGCACAAAAGATGCCTTGATTCCTATAATATTGAGCAGCTCATTTGCTGCCTGCGCGCCGACAATCGTCGGACTTTCCACGTCCTCACTCGGACAGACAGAAATTGCAAATGCACCGCGGTATACTTCCGCATGACGCACTGCCTCCGCACGGGCTTTATAGCATGCCATATCATTTCGCAGCATTTTACGCACACGGGTCACTTCTGCCCCGGAGCGTCTGAGATATGCTGCCGCCTCAAATGTACGGACACCTGTTTTGGTCATAAAGTTATTGGTATCAATCAAAATACCTGCATAAATGCAGTCTGCCTCTGCCGGAGAAAGCTTGAATCCCTCCTGGAAGTACTGTAAAACTTCTGCTACCATCTCACAGGCAGAAGACGCATACGGCTCAATATAGGACAGAAGCGGATTTTCAATCACTTCGCTGCCCTGACGGTGATGATCAAACACAACGATCGTATCTGTGCGCGTGAGCAGTTCCGGGCACTCCGTATAACTTGGCCGATTGGTATCTACCACCATAACCAGGGAATTGCGGCTTACTTCCTCGATTGCAATCTCACTGTTGATAAACATGTCTTCCGGATAGCCTTTTTCTGGAGTAAAACATTCCATAAGCGGCCGGATGGAAGTTGTTGGCTCATTGATCACGATCTGTGCCTTTTTTCCAAGCACACGGGCTGCACAGAAAATTCCAATCCCTGCACCAAGGGAATCGACATCTGTCAGGCTGTGTCCCATGATAATCACATTCTCACGGCTTTCAATAATTTCATGCAGCGCATGCGCCTTGACCCTCGCTTTTACACGGGTGTTGCGCTCCACCTGTTTTGCCTTGCCGCCAAAATATGCAATATCCTCACCATTTTTGACAACGACCTGATCGCCGCCCCGTCCGAGTGCCAGATCAATTGCCGCACGTGCCTGCTCATAGTTCTCGTTGTAAGAAGTCCCCTTGATCCCGACACCGATACTCAGCGTGACCGCCATCTCATTGCCCACTTTGACCGTCTTGACATCTTCAAGTACACTGAACCGGTCGTCCATAAGCTTCTGTAAATATTTATACTTAAATACCACAAAATACTTGTCTTTTTCAATTTTGCGGACAAGCGCATCCATCTTTGAAAAATACTGGTTCACTTTCCTGTCGACAAGGGCAATCAGAAGTGATCGCTTCACATCCTCGATACTGTCAAGTGCCTCGTCATAGTTATCAATGTAAACAAGTGCCGATACCTGTTTCTGATCCAAATTCTCCTGTCTGCAGTGCTGCAGTTCCGTCTCATCAAACAGATACAATGCCGTCAGGAATTCATCGGAACCTTTCACATCAATTTCTTTACTCTCCTCCATGATATCGTCAAAATAAATACGATTCAGGGAAATCCGGAAAATGCGCTCCTTTTTTTCAATTGTTATATCCTGTGCATCCTCATGTTTCTGAAGAAACTCACGGGTAATATTGGAAAAAAGGGTTGTAATTGATTTATGATAGTTTCTCCCCACTCCCGTCAGTTCGGAAAAACGTTCATTCACCCAGAGAATTTTCCCCGTATAATCCAGCAGCGCATATGGAATTTCAAACTCATTCAAAAGCTTTTTTTGTACCGTTGCATACTGTGTGGCAAAATTGATAATTTCATTTGCAAGCCGGGGTCTGGTATTATAATATAAGCCCAGTTCCAGTACAAAATAGACAACAATAAATACCGTCAGCAAAAAGCCTGCCGTCACATCGTAAAAATAAAGCCCCACATCTGCGATTGTCATCGGGATCGTCAGCCACAATGGCCAGCAGAGATACGATCTCAGCTTTCCCCTAAATCGAACCTTTGATTTCATTTACGCTCCTGTTCTTTCCACATCCATCGCTCATCTGTGGAATATGCTCCCGCATCAATAATCTATAGTATACCATTTTCCTTCTGCAAAATAAAGACTTTCCTAAGATAACAAAAACTGCCCCATTTTCATGGAGCAGTTTCGTCCAATGCATCACAGATGTATCTGTGTTATCCGTTTTCTTTTGCAATTTCCACAATGGATTTGCTCAGTCCTGCAATCCCCTGAATATCCGATGGGATAATAATCTTGGTTGCCTGACCGTCTGCTGCCTTGGCAAATGCCTCCAGACTCTTAATCTGAAGTACCGCATTATCCGGAGCAGCTTCTTTGAGCATACGGAGACCATCTGCATTGGCCTGCTGGATCTTTAATGTAGCCTCTGCCTGACCTTCGGCTTCCTTGATGGTTGCTTCCTTCTGTGCCTCGGCACGCAGGATTGCAGCCTGTTTTTCAGCCTCTGCATCGAGAATTGCAGACTCCTTATTTCCTTCTGCAACCAGAATTGTAGATTTTTTCTCACCTTCTGCACGCAGAATGGCTTCACGCCGCTCGCGCTCTGCCTTCATCTGTTTCTCCATGGCATCCTGAATTGCCTTTGGTGGAATAATGTTCTTTAACTCCACACGATTTACTTTGATACCCCACGGATCTGTTGCCACATCCAGCGTTGCACGCATCTTTGTGTTGATGGTCTCACGCGATGTCAGTGTCTCATCCAGTTCCAGATCACCAATGATATTACGAAGCGTCGTAGCAGTCAGATTTTCAATTGCCATGATTGGATTTTCCACACCGTATGCATACAGCTTTGGATCCGTGATCTGAAAATATACAACCGTATCAATCTGCATTGTTACGTTATCTTTTGTGATTACCGGCTGTGGTGGGAAATCGACCACCTGTTCCTTCAACAAAACCCTTTTTGCAATACGGTCAATAAACGGCACCTTAAAATGCAGCCCTACTGACCATGTGGTAAGATACCCTCCAAGTCTCTCCACAACTACCGCATGCGCCTGTGGAACAATTTTCACACAGTTCACAATAATGACCAATGCAATGATCACTACAATGAGAATTACAACAGGCATAACTTTTTCCTCCTTTACCTATACCTTTTCTACTATAAGTTTGACACCACTGATTGCCAGAATTTTTGCTTCTTCTCCCGGTTCAATGATCTCATTATCATTACGGGTACGCACCGTCCACTCCTGTCCATGAACAACTGCCATCCCGGTCTGATCCATATTACTGACGCGCTCGGAAATCCGTATATTTTCCCCAATCAGGCTATCCGCGTTTGTTCTTTGCATTTTAGCATTTACATATTTACGCGCCCACGGTCTTGTCGCAACAAGCAAAAGAATGGATACCACTAAAAATACCAGAAACTGCACCACCGGATTTACCCCTGCCATTGCCATAACCAGTGCTGCAAGTGCACCTGCGGCAAACCATATGCACGTTAGTCCGATTGTTGCAAGTTCTCCCAGAACAAACACAATCAAAAGTACCATCCAAAGCAATTCATACGGATCCATCGCTCTTATAATTATCATAGACTCTCCCTCTTTTCTGCCACTTTTTTATTTTGGCGAATGCACAGAATACATACCGGCATTTTCCATCCGAATCACAAATGCTTTTGCAAATCCGGCTGCTTTTGCATAATGCTGAATCTGTGGCTGTTGCACCAGTTTTAAGTCCCATCCGTGCATCTGCACGATTTTTGACACGATGGAAAGTCCAAGTCCGTTTCTCCCATCGCTTACCCGCGCTTTGTCCCCACGCGTAAAAGGATCAAACAAATGCTGCGCCTGTTCCTCTGGAATTAGAATTCCGCTGTCTGCCACCAATACATAAATCCGCTCCAGCTCCCTATAAGCAAACAGTCCGATTCTTGTTCCCTTTGAATTGTGCTGCATGGCATTTGTCAAAAGGTTTGTCACTACACGGGATAACTGAAGTTCATCCGCCCAGACCGGTATCGTTTCCTCCGGAATATCTGCTGTCAGTGTCATTCCGTTTTCTTCCATCTCTGCATACAGCATTGCCGCATTTTCTCTGAGAAGTTCACACAAATCAAGTGTTTTACAATTTAATGTAAACCCTTCGCTGTCCAGTTTAACATATTCAAACAACAAATTGATCAGATTTCCGATCCGAACGGATTTATTCTGGATGGCATCCAGATATTCCTGCTGCTTTTCCGGTTCCTGTACCATATGATCCGCCAGCGCTTTTGCGTAGCCGGATACGGTCGTGACCGGTGTCCGAAGATCATGTGCGATATCGGAAAGCATCAGATTCCGCTTGCGGTCAAACTCTCTCTGCTGCTGTTCGCGCTCCTCCTGGATCTGATGAAATTCCGCCATCACAATCCGCGCGAACGTTATCGCACCCAAAATATAAGGAAGCAGCATACACACCATTAACAGCAGCAGAACCACAAACAGCAGGATGGCTTTCCATCCTTCCATCTCCTGTACGACGACGGAACTCCTTGTCGCCGGAAGTGCATTGCCCAGCCAGTCCTGTAATCGTTCCCCTGTCCACTGCATCATTCCCTGCAGCGGTGATGGCAAAAGCATCCGGACGGCATTTACTATCAGCAATAACAGAACACATATGATAAAAATAAACAGATCCGTCTTTCCAACGGATGACTGCCTCTGGTAATCCGGGAAAAAAACTTTCATCACCACAGGCATAACCGCCTGGCTGATCAAAAAACTGATCAGCGACTGTGCAACTGTCACCAGTACAAGGATATAAATAAACCGTTTGATCAAAAATGCCTGTAAATCACGCATTGCTATTTCTCCAGCCGATAGCCCAATCCGCGGATGGTTCGAATATAAGCTGCCGGGTCTTCATCAAGTTTTGCCCTCAGCTTGCTGATGCAGACCATAATATTATTGTCTGCAACCACATAAGTGTCACCCCATCCCTGTTCATAGATCTGTTGTTTGGTAAACACTTTTCCCGGATGCTTCATAAATAACTCCATGATCCGGTACTCTACCGAAGTCAGTTCAATCGGTTCTCCATTTTTTTTGAGTACGCAGCCTTCCGGATCCAGTTCCAGATCCCGGACGGTCAGTATATTGGATGACAGTTCCGCTGTCCCCAGCGCATAAAACCGACGGATATTTGAATTGACACGTGCTACTGCCTCCAAAGGATTGAACGGTTTTGCCAGATAATCATCTGCCCCGAGATTTAACCCCAGAATCTTCTCGGAATCCGCATCCTTTGCCGAAAGTATCATAACGGGAATATTGCTTGTTTTACGTAATTCCTGCAACACATGGTATCCGTCCATCTCCGGCATCATAATATCCAGCAGACACAGATCCACATGTTCTTTCTTCAGCAGTTCCAGTGCCTGCTTCCCGTTTTCTGCCTCAATAATCTGATAATTTTCATTTTCCAGATACAGCCGGAGAAGCGTCCGTATCTCCGGCTCATCATCTGCAATTAAAATCGTATAATTCATACATTCTCCTGCCGGAAAGGTGAATTCACCGGATCCTCCTGCTGTGTAAATCCGTTTGAACCAGCCGGGTTTGCATAGCACAGTGCCTCATACAGTGCGGCATGTGTTGCATTCACATATGGTGACACATAAAAGATTGCAAAAATTCCAAGTGTCAGTCCGGATAAAATGTACCATCCGATAAAGGACAGATCCAAAACAAATGCTTTCCATTTCTGTCCCTGCATCATACGCTTGCTTTCCGCAAATGCCTGCTCTTTGGTCATCTGCGGGTTATCTGCCAGAAGGTACGGAATCATCATATATTCATATGCTTTTACAATACCCGGAATGATAAAAAGCAATGACCATAAAACCGTAAACAGATCACGGAAAAACATTGTCTTTGCAACATTCCTGTAATTATTGTCAAATCCATATCCAATGTTCCCAATCTGTGCCGGCTCGTTTAAGTTGCGGATAAAGAATCTCCTGCATCCAACCTCCAACGGATTTATGATAAATACATCAACCAGAAGTATAAGGACAAAAATCACCAGAAAAACAACTATGAGTATGCCGATGGCGATCGCTGCTGCGACCATACCGCCCATCATTCCCCTGTTTCCTGCTTTCAGTCCGTCCTTAAAGCCTTCTTCAAGCCCAGCCTCAAAATCGCGTAGTGAACCATCATCACTGTCATAACTGCTGTCATAATCATAGGAACTGCCTGCCTGATTATCCGATCCATGTAAGGAACCGGTTGCACTGCTGATGTTGCCCGAAGCAGCTCCGCTTCCCCCTGCAATCAGTGTCAGCAACAGGCTGATCAGAATACATTTCCAATAATTTCGTTTAAATGTTGCTTTCGCCCTTCCCTTTAATTGTGCGCGACTCCACATATCAAATTCCTCCATTTCCTTTTGATGATATCATCATAACACCAAATCCTTATCTTAAAAATCGCTGCACCTTAACGTTACCTTAACAACGTGTATTTAATTTGCCTGTTTCTTCTTCGGCAAAAGAAGGCTCAACAGAAGGGAAACAACAAACACTCCTGCGTAACCAGTCCGACATTCTGGCTGAACGATGTCAGTGGCAGGCATCCAAAGCATCCGGAAATTGCACTGGAAAATCCATCCACAGCAAGTGAGCCCTGAAGTTCCTCCATTTTAAGGTCACGTCCAAGTGCTCCGGTACACACAGCAGTTGTCGCGCCAGTTGTCTCTGCTGCTGAAACCAGAAAGACAATCGCAATGGTTAAGAAGGATCCAAGATTAAATACCGGCTTATGGCTGGTGAAAAACACAAGTTTTGGAATGCTGAAAAATCCTACCTGGTCAATGGTCTCCTGAATTCCGGAAAAATCCACCATAGGTGCAATCCCTGCAACCGTAAATATAATAGAAAGAATATATCCGAAAATAAGTCCCACCAGAATATTCAGATTCTTATAAACACCCTTTAACACATATCTTGCCACCAGGCACACGATAAGGGTCAGGGCACCTACCAGCAGATGATACCATGCCCCGAACCAGAGCTACACTGCAGACGATCAGTACGGGTGCCAGATTTGCTACAAACATGGCAAGCACATGTTGAAGGCCAAACGGAATTGCTTTTCTCATGTATAGACAAAGACAGTTTATCATCTTATTGCCCATAGTGTCAAACAGGATTTCCCGGTTGCGGTATAATTATCATCTGTGCTATACTATGAACAATTAGCGTGTGAAAGCGTACAAAAGAGGAGGATTTATTTATGACATCTGCACAAATATGCATCATGATTGCCATTATCGTATACCTTATTGGTATGATCTATATTGGTTTCCGATGTTCCAAAAAAAACAACAGTACTGACGATTTCTATCTGGGTGGCAGAAAACTCGGTCCTTTCGTAACCGCGATGAGTGCCGAAGCTTCCGACATGAGCAGCTGGCTTCTGATGGGCCTGCCGGGACTTGCTTATCTTACCGGTATTGCAGATGCAGGCTGGACAGCCATTGGCCTTGCGATCGGAACTTACGTAAACTGGAGGATCGTGGCAAAAAGAATCCGCCGCTACACACATGTGGCAGGAAATTCCATTACATTGCCATCCTTTTTCAGCAACCGTTACAGAGATGAGAAAAAGATCCTGCAGTCTATCGGAGCGATTTTTATCGTAATCTTTTTTATTCCGTACACAGCCTCCGGATTTGCAGCCTGTGGTAAACTTTTTGCAAGTCTCTTCGGGGTAAAATATCTGCCGGCTATGATCATCAGTGCATTGGTCATCGTTGGATATACCACACTGGGAGGATTCCTGGCAGCATCTACCACAGACTTTATCCAGAGTATCATCATGTCCATCGCACTTGTGATCGTATTTGTATTTGGGATCAGCACAGCAGGTGGTATTGAAGCAGTTGCAGACCATGCAAGATCACTGCCCGGATATCTGACTATGTTTACTACATATGATCCCACAACCGGAACAGAACAGGCATATCCACTGCTTAACATTATTTCCATGCTTGCATGGGGACTTGGATATTTCGGAATGCCGCATATTCTTCTTCGTTTCATGGCGATCGAAGACGAAGAAAAGCTTACACTTTCCAGAAGAGTAGCAACTACATGGGTAGTGATCTCACTGGCAGTAGCAGTACTGATCGGTGTGGTAGGACTTGGAATGACAGCAGCAGGAGAGTTTGACCTTCTGGAGGGCTCCGCATCTGAAACAATTATCGTTCAGATTGCAGATCTTCTCAGTAAACATGGTGTAATTGCAGCAATCCTTGCAGGACTTATCCTCGCAGGAATCCTGGCATCCACCATGTCAACCGCAGATTCTCAGCTCTTGGCAGCATCCTCAGCAGTTTCTTCCGACCTTCTCGGAAGTATCCTGAAGGATAAAGAAACAAAAAAAGAAAGCATGGTAGCCGATAAGATCACGCTTCTTCTCATCGCAGTAGTAGCCATGTTTATTGCCCGCGACCCGAACAGTTCTGTGTTTACTATCGTATCCTTTGCCTGGGCAGGCTTCGGAGCCGTATTCGGCCCGGTGGTACTTCTGGCATTATTCTGGAGACGTTCCAACTGGCAGGGAGCCCTGGCAGGAATGATCTGCGGCGGTTCTATGGTATTTATCTGGAAATACCTGATCCGCCCGCTCGGTGGTATCTGGAACATCTATGAACTGCTTCCTGCATTCCTGTATCCGCAGTTACCCGGACTGTGGTATCTGTATCGTATGTACCAAGATCCAGAAAATTATTGTTCCAGTAATCCGATTTCTGTTCCTGACCCTGAATCGTCACCGTATCCGGCTCTGTTCCCGGAATATAGAGATAACCATGTTCTCCTTTTTTCAGGCGAATATTAAAAGCGGTTGTTCCGATTACACCCACTTCAGAACTTACCGTCTGCATTTTATACAGTCTTTTTCCCACAATGCCAGTTAACAGACGGTTCTGCACTTCCATGGGATTTGTTCCTTCCATAATATAATTCAGTACAGAACTGTCAACCATATACCCGATTTTTAATGCCCTGGAATTTTCATACAGATCAAAAGACTGGCTTTCTCCAATCTTTTCGTAGGTTGTATTGAGGGTTCTTGTATTCCTGCACAGAAGATACCGGATTCCAAGAAGCATATCCATCACCTCTGTAGTGCCTGCATACTGAAAACGGTTCTCCAGATTTTCAAATCCCATACTTTTTACAAAATTCCACATTTCTTCTGTATTGGTGGAAGAATACATGGATACTCCGTTCAGCTGATACAACATTTCTTCATTTCTTACAAGAGGATTCACAATGGCCACCCGGTAATCCACCTGATCCACTTTTTCAGCCTCCAGTAATCCACAAACTTCCTGCTCACTTTCCACATAAATATCACGGTTTGCGGTTCCATTATCTGTGATGCTGACAATTCCATGAATTCCTGTCTCAGCCAGAATCAGAACTGTAAGAATCCCGGCACAGATCTTTCGGATTTCCACACAGCCGAAAGAATGCTTTGAAAGTTTTCCACAAAAATAATTTTCCGTCCACAATGGAAGAAACATTCCTGCAAGAATTCCGTCTGTAAGAAGGATCTCTCCTGTTTTTCCGCTTCGGATCCCCACAACTGTACAAAATATTTCCGCTGCTGCCAGGCCTGCAAAAATCCTCTTTCTGCTCATATTCTCCACTTTTCCCCAGGCATCACAGGCCATTTTCAGGAACAGAAAAATCAGAATAAACGCAAAACGGTTAGGAATTCCTACCGGTTTATGCATTCCATGAAAAAGCAGATTCAGAGCAGTAATATGAAATCCCGCAAAATACAGGACAATCAA
>OGUP01000855.1_pt1 | contig 18722 bp, 19 predicted proteins | sample 1553661 | NCBI WGS metagenome assembly OGUP01 (sample SAMEA2580026, study PRJEB22360) | human gut metagenome | biome: human gut; feature: human-associated habitat; material: faeces | place: Denmark | collected 2008/2010
TCCGCCTATGTCAATACCTACTACGTAGGGTTTTTCCATGTTTGAATTCATGATAGTTCGTTTAAAAGGGTTAGCTTATTAATAATTTATTGCACACAAATTACGTAAAGAAGATTGAGTCTACAAAATGTTTTTTTAAAAAACTTCACTCTGTTTGCAACTTTTCGTATCTTCCGTGCGTCTAATAGGAGAAATTATAAGAAAAGCCAAACTAAATAAAAGAAATTGTGATACACCTCAAAGACATTAACAAGACTTACTACAATGGAGCTCCCCTCCATGTGCTCAAAGGTATCAACCTCGACATAAAACGTGGAGAGTTCGTTTCTATCATGGGAGCATCAGGATCGGGAAAGTCTACCTTGCTAAACATACTGGGCATTCTTGACAACTATGATACCGGTGACTATTACCTGAATAACGTACTGATAAAAGACCTCAGCGAAACCAAAGCTGCAGAATACAGAAACCGGATGATAGGATTTATCTTCCAGTCCTTCAACTTGATTTCTTTTAAGAATGCTGTGGAGAATGTAGCCCTGCCACTATTCTACCAAGGGGTAAGCCGCAAAAAAAGGAATGCCCTGGCATTGGAGTATCTGGATAAGTTGGGGTTGAAAGATTGGGCGCATCACATGCCAAACGAGATGAGTGGCGGGCAAAAACAACGCGTTGCCATTGCCCGCGCATTGATCACCCAACCCCAAATTATCTTGGCTGACGAACCGACCGGTGCGCTGGACAGCAAGACTTCCGTCGAGGTAATGCAAATATTAAAAGACCTCCACAAAACGGGAATGACCATCGTAGTAGTGACACATGAAAGCGGTGTAGCCAATCAAACGGATAAAATTATTCATATCAAGGACGGAATCATCGAACGGATTGAGGAGAACCTCGATCATGATGCATCTCCTTTCGGCCAACACGGAATAATGAAATAAGAAAAAAGAAAGGATTTACGATTAGACAATTGGCAATTTCCGATTAAAAATAGTCTTTGTTTGTTCATCTCTTTCCCATCTCAAAATATAAACCGATAATATCAATCGTAAATCGTAAACGTACCTATGGACTCAAAGATTAAACAATGGTCATGACCATAGGGAATAAATCTAAATAAAATCATGTTTGACATTTGGCAAGAAATATATGGTACCATCAAACGGAACAAATTGCGCACATTCCTCACAGGATTTGCCGTAGCATGGGGCATCTTTATGCTTATCGTACTGTTAGGGGCAGGCAACGGGCTGATCCACGCGTTCGAACAATCGTCTTCGGAACGGGCCTTGAATTCTATCAAGATATTTCCCGGGTGGACTACCAAATCGTATGAAGGGCTGAAAGAAGGACGAAGGGTTAAGCTGGATAACAAGGACTTAGACATAACCAAAGAACAGTTCCAAGAAAATGTAATCGAAGTCGGTGCAACCTTATATCAAAATAGTACCAATCTAAATTTTGGTAAAGAATATGTCAACCTAAGACTAACAGGAGTATTCCCGAATTTCCCGGAAGTAGAAACGGTAAAACTATCCAAAGGACGGTTCATTAATGAGATAGACATACGACAATGCAGGAAGGTGATTGTTCTCAATACCAAAACAGCCGAAATCCTTTTCGATAAAACTCATACAGAACCTATCGGACAAAACGTAAAAACAGGGGGGATTATCTATCAGGTAGTAGGGCTGTATAAAGACCAAGGAGACAACAGTTCAAGTGATGCATATATTCCTTTTACAACTCTACAACTCATTTATAATGAAGGAAATAAAGTAAACAATATCATTTTCACCACCAAAAATCTGAAGTCAATAGAAGACAACAAGGCTTTTGAAACTCAATACCGCAAAGTATTAGGAGCCCACCACCGCTTCGATCCTACTGACGAAAGTGCCATCTGGATATGGAACCGGTTTACCAATTACCTGCGCAACATGGGAGCCATGAATATGCTTCGGATAGCTATTTGGGTGATAGGTATCTTCACACTGCTGAGCGGAATTGTAGGAGTCTCGAATATCATGCTGATTACCGTAAAAGAACGAACCCGGGAATTCGGCATCCGCAAAGCATTGGGAGCAAAACCACGGTCTATCTTATGGCTCATTATCGTAGAGAGCGTTGCAATCACTACTTTTTTCGGATATATAGGAATGGTCAGCGGCATTGCAGTAACCGAATGGATGAACAGCGCTTTCGGAAACCAGCAAATGGATAACGGTATGTGGTCGGAAACCGTATTCTCTAATCCGACGGTAGATTCGGGAATTGCCATACAAGCCACTCTGACATTAGTCATAGCAGGCACTTTAGCCGGATTCTTCCCTGCCCGGAAAGCAGTAACCATCAGCCCGATAGAAGCGCTCAGAGCAGACTAATAATGTGCCAATTATTCAATGTGCCAATATGCCAATGGAAAAAATTGGGAAATTAGGAAATTGAATAATTGAATAACAAATTAAATAACTAAGTAATTAACCGTGCGCAGCCAATTGACACATTGGCACATTAGCACATTGGCAAATTATTCAAGATGCGAATAGACATAGACACGTGTGAGGAAATCCTTATCACGATAACAAGAAACAAAACCCGGAGCCTGCTTACGGCATTCGGAGTATTCTGGGGTATTTTCATGCTCGTGGCACTCATTGGAGGCGGACAGGGTATGCAAAATGCCATGCAGGTGCAGTTTGAAGGATTCGCCACAAACTCCGGTTTTGCATGGCCGCAGAAAACAGGCGAGGCCTACAAAGGATTCCGTAAAGGACGCTGGTGGAGCTTAAATATCGACGACATCGAACGTATACGCAAAAATGTAGACGGGATCGAGCTTATCACCCCTTCCATTGCCCGTTGGGGCTCTAAATCGGTATATGAAGACAAAAAATTCGATTGTATCGTGAAAGGACTACATCCCGAATATGAAAATATCGAAGCACAAGATATTTCCCTCGGGAGATTTATAAATGATGTGGATATACGCGAAGCGCGCAAAGTATGTGTCATCGGGAAACGTGTGTATGAAAGCCTGTTTACACCGGGCACCGATCCTTTGGGAAAATACATTCGCGTAGACGGAATTTACTATCGTGTCATCGGATTATCGGTGGCAGAAGGAAATATCAGCATCCAAGGGCAATCATCCGAATCTGTTATATTGCCTTTTACAACCATGCAACGGGCTTATAACCTGGGACGTAACATAGAGTTGGCCTGCTTTACTGTCAAACCGGGTTTGAAAGTGACAGATATACAGCCGGAAGTAGAACGTATTATCAAAGAAGCACACTTCATATCACCGGATGACAAACAAGCCATCATGGTATTAAACACAGAGGCTATGTTTTCAATGATGGATAACCTATTCACAGGTATACGCATTCTTATCTGGATGGTAGGATTGGGTACTCTGTTAGCAGGAGCCATCGGGGTATCAAACATCATGATGGTAACAGTGCGCGAACGTACTACCGAAATCGGTATTCGCCGTGCGATCGGTGCCCGTCCCAAGGATATACTCCAACAGATTCTTTCTGAAAGCATGGTGCTTACCACAATAGCCGGAATGATGGGAATCTCATTTGCCGTATTAGTACTTCAAGTGATGGATATGACCATCACCAGTGACAGTGGGAGGTCTTTCGGCTTCCAGGTTACATTCGGTTTGGCTGTGGGCACTTGTGCATTATTAATCACATTGGGCATGCTGGCAGGACTGGCACCTGCCTACCGGGCAATGGCCATTAAACCGATTGAAGCCATCCGTGACGAATAATCACAATTGGCAAATCAAAGAGAGATAAAAAAGAAAAATATAAAATCAAAAAATAAGACTAAGATGAAAAAGTTTCTGAAAATCACATTGCTGGTAGTCCTAACAGCCGGTATCATAGGAACATTTGTATTCCTGTGGATGAAATCAAGACCGAAAGTTGTTGTATACGAAACAGTAAACGCCGAGATCACCGATCTACAAAAAACAACAGTGGCCACGGGTAAAGTAGAGCCTCGCGATGAAATCCTCATCAAGCCTCAAATCTCGGGTATCATTGACGAAGTATACAAAGAAGCCGGACAGAGCATCCGCAAAGGTGAAGTGATTGCCAAAGTAAAGGTAATCCCGGAGTTAGGACAGGTAAACTCTGCCGAAAGCCGTGTACGCCTGGCGGAAATTAATGAGAAACAGGCACAGACGGATTTTGACCGCGTAGAGAAGTTGTTCAAAGACAAACTCATCAGCCGCGAAGACTTCGAAAAAAGCGAAGTGGCACTGAAACAGGCGCGTGTAGAAGTACAGACGGCTAAAGATGCACTTGAAATTATCAAAGAAGGGATTACTAAAAACAGCGCTTCACTCTCCAGTACTTTAATCCGTTCGACAATAGACGGGCTGATATTGGATGTCCCGGTAAAAGCCGGTAACTCCGTAATTATGAGTAATACGTTCAATGACGGAACAACCATCGCTACGGTGGCCAATATGAATGATTTGATTTTTAAAGGTAAGATAGACGAAACGGAAGTCGGACGTATTCACGAAGGAATGCCTGTAAAACTAACCATCGGCGCATTACAAAATCTGACATTCGATGCCAAACTGGAATATATTTCTCCTAAAGGGGTGGAGGAAAACGGCGCTAACCAATTTGAGATAAAAGCAGCAGTATCCGTGCCCGACAGCGTACAAATCCGTTCAGGCTATTCGGCAAATGCAGAAATTGTGCTTCAACGCGCCCAACAGACCTTAGCAGTGCCTGAAAGTGTTATTGAGTTCAATGGCGACTCCACTTTTGTCTATGTAATGACAGATTCGGTACCGGAACAAAAATTCCAACGCAAACCAGTAACTGCCGGCATGAGCGATGGTATCAAAATAGAGATAAAAAGCGGCGTGACAGCGAAAGATAAAATCCGTGGGGCAGAAAAGAAAGATAAATAATAAAATCAATAACAGGAAATTATGAAAAAAGGACTTATTATATTCTCTCTTGCCACACTCTGCGTCACCAGCCAGGCGCAGGAAGGATGGACGCTACGCCAATGTATCGACTATGCCATCGAACACAATATCGAAATCCAGCAGACAGCCAATGAAGCTGAACAAAATGCCATAGAAGTAAATACGGCAAAATGGGCAAGGCTGCCGAATCTGAGCGGTTCGGCAGGACAAAATTGGAGCTGGGGACGTTCGCAGTCACCCAAAGACAATACATACAGTGATGTAAACAGTGGCAGTACACAATTCGGACTTAATACCAATGTTCCGTTGTTCACCGGACTGCAACTGCCCAATCAGTATGCACTTTCCAAACTGAACCTTAAAGCGGCAATCGAAGACCTGAACAAGGCTAAGGAGGACATTGCTATCAATGTAACTTCCTCTTATCTACAGGTTTTGTTCAATATGGAACTCAGTAAGGTAGCAGCCAGCCAGACGGAACTCAGTAAAGAACAATGCAAACGAGTCCGAATTCTTGCGGAAGAAGAAAGGGCTTGTTCTGCCGAAGTAGCCGAAGCTAAAGCCCGTGTGGCACAAGACGAAATGAGCCTGGTACAAGCTGAAAACAATTACCAGCTGGCTCTGCTGGATCTAAGTCAGTTATTGGAACTGCCTACCCCCGAAGGATTTACACTCGCACAACCTGATACTGTAGTAAACTTCGCTCCGTTGACAGCACCGGACGATATATATACGGAAGCATTGAGCAATAAACCCGGTATCCGAGCTGCGCAATTCCGCTTGGAAGGAAGCGAAAAAAGCATACGCATAGTTCAAAGTAATTATTATCCACAACTTTCTTTCGGAGCAAGTATAGGAACAAATTTCTATACATTGAACGGTTCTGCCGAACACAGCTTCGGTTCTCAATTGAAAAATAATCTGAATAAAGGCATCGGATTCAATCTGAGTGTGCCATTATTCAACCGCTTGGCTACCCGTAACCGTGTTCGCAGTGCCCGGTTGCAGCAAACCAACCTTGCCCTGCAACTGGACAACACCAAGAAGGTGCTTTACAAAGAAATTCAACAGGCATGGTACAACGCTGTAGCTGCCGAAAGTAAATTCAATAGCAGTATGGCAGCCGTTACCGCCAATGAAGAATCTTTCCGTCTGATGAGTGAGAAATTCGATAACGGGAAAGCCACTTTTGTGGAATACAATGAAGCCAAACAAAATCTAACAAAATCATTATCAGACAAAATACAGGCAAAATATGACTACCTGTTCCGCACCAAGATTCTTGACTTCTACAAAGGAAAAGCAATCGAATAATCAATAATATCAGTTATCTTTGCTTCATAAACTAAAAAAGACAAGTATATGAAGCAAAGATTTGAAAATAGCCAGTTTCAACTTAAACTTTTATATATCGGACAGCTCCTTATGGAATTCCCAATATGGTGCAGCCAATCAAGCCGAGTTCACAAGGCAACGTACAAAAATCCTTGCCGCCCTTAAAGCCATGAATGCAGATATATATGCTCTTTGCGAGGTTGGTGAAGGAAGAACGGCCGTACAAGATATAGTAAACGGACTAAATGAAGCAGAGGGAACGGATAAATATGCTTATATAGATAGCGGAGATAGCCACGAAAGTACCTACACTAAAAATGTATTTGTTTACAATACAACCAAAGTAACACCCTACAAAGAATTCCGTACCATCGGCTCGTACCTTAAACTCCGCCATGTGGCACAAGCTTTTGATCTGAAAGAGAATCAGGAAAGATTGATAATCTCATTAAATCACTTCAAATCAAAGTCAAGCGGTAACGGAAGCAATGCCGATCAATACAACGGGCAAGGAAGCTCAAATATTCAACGGCAATCCGAGGCTCGTACACTCATCAATGAATTGAATGCCCTGATCAGCTATTACGAGGATCCGGATATATTGATATTGGGTGATTTAAACGCATACTCCAAAGAAGACCCCATCCGAATATTAACAAACGCTTCTTTGACAAATCTGCTCGAACAATTCTCTCCCCAGGATTATAGCTATGTTTATAACGGAGCTGCCGGTTATCTGGATCATTCAATCGCTTCTATCAGCATGAGTAAACAAGTAACATGATGCATTCCCCTGGCATATTAACGCAGATGAACAAAGTAAATTCGGTTATAAATATGCTGCAGATTATTCTCCGGACCCATACCGTTGTTCCGACCATGATCCGATCATCACAACTTTGATGTTAGGACAAACAACAGGAAACGGTCATCAGGAAGTCACCGCCAAAAACAGAATTCAAATCTTCGGTAATCCCCGCGACGGTTACTTAACCTTGAAAGGAGAAAATATAAATAAGGTAGAAGTTCTTTCTGTCAACGGACAAATCATTGTCACGAATACGGTTCACCCATCCGAAAGTTATTTTATTCTGCCAACAGATGTTTTAGCTGAAGGATTCTATTTAATACGTGTATATAATGGAGGATCGTGTACCACGCTTAAAATTATAATTCCATAATAAAAGGCTTCGTATAACCTTTCGGAAATACGAAGCCTGACATTTCTTTCTATTTTTATTACAATATAGTTTAATAAGCAATGGCTATCAGTTCAAAATCATTGTCGCATTTATTCAAAGTATTCAAACTCCAGTCTTTCCCTGCTTCATTCCACTTGTAATTTACATATGCCACCGGCATATTATCCGCATTAAGCTCATAAACACTTTTCTCTACCGAATCAATGTAAGCTTTATGACGTTCATTCCAGCGGGCGTATTCCATAGTTATTTCATTGCCGCCATATAAATAAGTTATCTTAAAATAAGGCACCCATTTATCACGACTTCCATCCCATTTAAATGCTTCTTTAGCAGTCATTCTCTTCTGGTTATCATAAGAAAAATCGTATTTCATATGTCTGTAAAGAGAACCATCCATTCTATAAATCACTTTTGAAGTAACAAGATCACCATCTTTAATTTCATTAGTTACGAAGTTTTCTTCCTGAGCTTTCAACTCTGCATTTGTAATGCCTATAACTACCATAGCTGCCAAAACAATCATTCTGAAAAATACTGTTGCTTTCATAATCGTATCTATTTATTTAGTTAAACTTTTTCCCATTTATACATTAGACGTATCTATTCATTCAAAGGTTGCATCATTTTCTGTTTTTTTTCTACTCTTTTTTGATGCTTGTCTTCATGTGTATGAATGCAAGTAATATGCCAAAGCAATAACGCACTGGTTATCAGTAATTAATCAAAAATCTAATATGTACGAAAATGAACACATGTACGCTTATATGCGGACAGTATACTATTTTTAATTATCTTTGTCTCCCGCTTTATGGAACAACAAAAAGAATATAGAAGTATCGTAAAAACCACTGCCCTCTTTGGGGGAGTGCAAGCTTTTCAAGTTCTGCTAACTTTGGTACGTACCAAAGTGGTAGCATTGCTTCTTGGAGTAGACGGTGTAGGATTATTAGGACTGTTGAATAATACCATAAGCATGGTGCAAAGCATTACAGGATTGGGGATTAATCAAGGTGGAGTAAAAAGTATATCTGCCGCAGGCAATCCCCAGAAGGCGGCACAAACAGCTTCTTTGGTGAGACAAATGAGTTTGTATGCCGGACTATTCGGTTCAGCAGTGATATTAACTCTTTCCCCATGGTTATCACAGTGGAGCTTCGGTAACCGGGATTTTACAGGAGCTTATATGTGGTTAGCCTGCACATTACTATTTGATACGCTAACGAAAGGCGAATTGGCCATCTTCCAAGGCTTCCGGCGTCTCCGGATTCTGGCACAAGCCAATTTAATCGGTGCATCCGCAGGCCTGTTAATCTCCCTACCTATATATTACATATGGAGAACAGATGGCATTGTAGCCGCCATTATCCTTTCCTCTATCTGCGGTTATTTCGCTACTTTACTATTTCGTGACAAGCAAAAGACTCCTCCCCTCCCCATCTGCCAAGAAGGTAAAAGCATCATTACCATCGGAGCGATACTCACAATCAGCGGTTTTGCCAGTACATTAGTCAGTTATTTATTTAATATTTACCTCAGAAGTCATGGTGGTCTGCAAGATGTAGGTATCTATCAATCCGGGTTCGGGTTAATTGATAAGTATGTAGGTCTTATTTTTGTGGCAATGAGTACAGACTATTATCCGCGTCTGGCAGCAGTCCACACCCAAAACACGAAATTAAGTTCCATCATGAATCAACAGACAGTAGTATCATTATTGATATTATGCCCGGTAATTGCCATCTTTCTGCCTACCGCTCCTTTAATCGTACAGTTACTCCTTACAAAGTCTTTCTTACCAGTCATTCCCTTTCTGTCATGGGCTATATTGGGAATGATTTTCAAAGTAACTTCAACCTGTTTAGGATATATACTTATCGTTAAAGGAGCACATCGTTTATTTCTCGGTACCGAACTATTATCTTCAATAATCATTTTAAGTAGCAATATTATAGGATATACTTTAGCTGGAATCAAAGGTATTGGCATTGCTTTCCTTATTAGTTATATTTGTTATTTTATTGTAGTAGGCAGCATTTGCCGCTACAAATTTAACATTAAATTCAACAAAGAAGTTATTAGATTGTTTTTTTTCACAATGACAACTTCAATAGTCAGTTTTATTACAATCTATTATGGGATACCAATAAATCCATGGGCAGGATATACATTCTGCAGTTTATTAATATTAATAAACTGTGTTTTTTCTCTTAGAAGACTATGGCTACATATTAAATAAAACAATTATATTTGTATTCATGAATCCTCAATTAAGCATCATTATCCCATTCTATGGAAAAGCTGACAAGACTTTGTTGCAGTACTGTATCGATTCCATTAACAATCAAGCTATACCATTAGAAAAATATGAACTGATTATTGCAGATGGTAATGGAAAAAATTTAGGTGCAGGTGCAGCCCGTAATAATGGTATTCTTCAAGCTAATGGAGAATATATTCTTTTCGTAGATGCAGACGACTATTTATTTCCTAATTCTTTACTTCATTGTCTCGATTTCTTAGAAAAAGAACATCCTGATGTCTTATCTTTTAAGTTCCAAAAAGTAATACAAGCCAATCAATCTCAAAAAAAGAAAAAGTGTCGACATACAATATACACATCAGGAGCAGAATTTATGGCTAAATGCAATTTTATGGGAGCTGCCTGTATCCATTTTGTGCGAAAGGAACTATTAATAAAACATCAACTTTTTTTCCCAGAAAATACATATCATGAAGATGAAGCTTTTGTTGCTTTGCTATATTTTTATGCTCAAAAAACGATTATTACCAATTGGCATATATATGCATATTTTCAACACCCTCAATCTATTACTTATCAAAGAGACGAGGAACAAGGGCTAAAGCACGTAAAAGATTTCTACAATATTTTATCCTATTTACGTAGCTTTTTAGAAACAGAGTACAAGGTGACTCCGCTTCAGCAAAAAGCTCTACAACGAAGAATACATTTTTTAACAATAGACTATATACAGCAACTTATACTTAACCGGCGTTCACTCTCTTTTATTCTGTCTGAAACAAAGAAACTTGCAGTAGACAAATATATTCCACTTCCAGCGAATAAATATTCTTGGAAATACACCATTGCTCAAACAATTATTAATTTATTAACGCATTTATGAAAATACTACTTCTCGGAGAATTCAGTAATTTGCATTGGACACTAGCGGAAGGACTTCGTAAGTTAGGACACGAAGTATGTGTTGTCTCCAACGGAGACCGTTGGAGAAATTATCAACGTGATATTTCTCTCACAAGACAATCTGATAGTATATTAGACGGCATACAATATGTACTACAATTACTTCGTGTTCTTCCTCTATTAAAAGGATACGATGTGGTGCAATTAATCAATCCATGTTTCCTACATCTAAAAGCTCAAAAATGTTTGTATATCTACCAATACCTGCGTAAGCACAATAAAAAAGTTTTTTTGGGTGCTTTTGGAAATGACTTTTATTGGACCAGTTTATGTATGAAAACAAATGCCCTTCGCTATTCAGAATTCAAAATCGGAGATAAAGAACGCTATACTGCAAACAATCACAATATCCTTCAAGAATGCCTTTATGGGAATACAGCTTATACAACAAAAGAAATTGCCCAAACCTGTAACGGCATTATAGCTTGCCTATGGGAATACTATGTAGCCTATATTCCCTATTTTCCCGATAAAACGACTTTTATTCCCCTCCCTATCGATTACTCCAATATTACGAGCCGTGTACGGACAGAGCCTGAGAAAGTAAACTTTTTCATTGGCATCCAGTCTGCACGGAGCGATATAAAAGGAACGGATATTATGTATCCCGTCTTAAAAGAGATACAAAAAAAATACCCGGACCAATGTCGTATCACAGAAGCGATCGATGCTCCGTACGCGATTTATCAAAAATTAATGGATGATGCTGATGTACAATTAGACCAGCTCTACTCATACACTCCTTCCATGAATTCATTATTAGCCATGGCAAAAGGAGTGATTGTGCTGGGCGGCGGAGAAGAAGAAAATTATGAAATAATAAATGAAAAAGAGCTACGTCCCATTATCAATGTATATCCCTCCGAAGAAGATATCTTCCAAAAATTAGAATACATCGTATTAAACAAGGAACGTATTCCGGAATTATCAGCGCAAAGTATCGAATATGTAAGAAAACATCATAACTATGTAAAGGTGGCACAGCAATATGTTGATTTTTGGGAAGCACATTAAAAAACTGTACTCTTTTTTTTACACAAACCGGTTCAGTGCGGCAATTACCGTATCGGCCTCTTCATCCGTCATCAGCGGAGACATCGGCAGACTGAGTTCTTCCCGATGTATTCGTTCAGTCACCGGCAATGACAGAGAGCTATATTCGGTAAAGGCTTCCTGTTTATGCGGAGGTATCGGATAGTGTATCTGTGCCTGTATTCCCTCCGCTGCAAGAAAGGCTTGCAATCTGTCACGACAAGAAGAAAAAACCGGAAAAATGTGAAATACATGTTGTTTCCAGTCATCGACAGACGGTAAAGTCAACAGAGGATTTTTAATTCCATCAAGATATCGGCAGGCAATATTTCGGCGTCGCTCATTATCGACATCAATGGGGCGGTCGACATCCAGACGAGCCAATTTAAGCCGAAGCACAGCAGCCTGCAGCTCGTCAAGGCGACTGTTAATTCCCTTGCAAAGATGAACATACTTGGCAGAAGAACCATAATTGGCAATAGAACGTATCATCGCAGCAAGCTGTTGGTCATTCGTTGTCACTGCACCGCCATCTCCCAAAGCTCCAAGATTTTTTGCCGGATAGAAACTGAATCCGGCCGCATCTCCAAGATTACCGGTACGTTTTCCATGATAAACCGCCCCATGCGATTGTGCAGCATCCTCCACAACTTTCAGACGATAAGATGCCGCTATATTCAATATAGGTTGCATATCAGCACATCTTCCATATAAATGTACGGGAAGTATCGCTTTAGTCCGGGAATTAATCAAAGTTTCTATCGCTTCGGGCGCTATATTACAGGAATCAAAAGAAGGCTCGCAAAACACGGGTTTCAGCCCGGCACGAACCACTGACAAAATAGAAGCAATATATGTATTGGCAGGAACAATCACTTCATCTCCCGGCTGCATCTCTCCCAACTCGCGATAAGCCATAAAAATAAGGGTCAAGGCATCCAAACCATTTCCTACACCAATACAATATCGGGTTCCGCAATATCCGGCAAAAGCCTCTTCAAAAGCACGGGTCTCTTCTCCTTGAAGATACCAACCGGAACGGGTTACACGAACCACCGTTTCCGATAGCTCCGGTTCAAAAGAGTCACTAATACGCTGTAAATCAAAATACTTAATCATTTAGTACAGATTTTAAAGAAAGTTCATACGTATCATACATCACCGCACGTCCGCCAAATCCCTCTTTCTGAAAGATCAACCCTTCATTCAAGTAACGGCCTCCATCCTCCACAGAGACCCCGAAATCAAAATACTTCCTATCGGTATAAATTTGATGAATCAAATAATCAAATAAGATATCGAGTGCCCCCATTTCCCGACCTTGTCCGGTAGAAGCAATATACTGAACATGAGCTACTTCTCCGGTAAGATACATTACACATCCTCCTACAGTCTCTTCACCGTCCAACACCCGGTAAAGTTTTATTTCTTCCGGGAAAAGACGACTCAAACAGACCATTTCTTTCAAAGAATGAACAGGCAATCTGTCGTGACGTTGTTGGAGATTTTGTTCCAAAACCGGCCAAAAAGCATCAAAATTTTCATCCTGGCAGACTTTCAGTCCATGATTACGAGCCTGTTTCAACTTACGGCGACGGAGAGTACTGAATGGGTATCCTTTTTCCGGTATTACCACAGAAGATATTTTCCGCTCTGTCAAACGGGCATTCAACCGAAAAAGGGCATACAAATCCTCTTCCGACGGATAATTATGATAAATAAATGGAATGGTACGATAAACGATCCTACCAACTCCGGCAGTCCCCTTTAAATAGCGGCATAAGAGGTAAAACGCCTCCAACACTACCGTTGCAGTGGCATGATAAGAAAGAATAAACCCGCCGTATGTCAGCCCGCCATGCGAATAATAAGTATCATCACTCTCATTGCCGGGCAATAAAGCTATCAACCGCCCTCCTTTGTAAAACATCAGAGAATGATCAGCAAAACGATCTGCATGATAATCCATATAATCACGCATAAACAAAAACGTACCGTTTTTAGAGGTAGCAACAAAACTATCCCAAACAGTCTTCTGCTCCGCTGTATAACGAACTATATTCAACTGCAAGTCTTGGGTAGCGGGTATCATTTCTTTATATATTCCAGAAAATCGTCGTATGAATTAATATAATTGTCCAGGCAATAAGGATGAGAAGCTAAAACCAGCACAACAGCGTCCGATGAAAAATTACTCATTACTTTCCACATTCCCGGAGGAATCAACAAGCCTTCGGAAGGAGAAGACAAATGATAATATTTACGCCCCGTTTCATCTTCCGTCCAGATATCGAAACTACCACTTACAGCCACAATATACTCGGATAATTCCGTATTAGCATGTTGTCCCCGTTCTTGTCCTTCAGGTACATTATGTATCCAGAATACACGTGCCACTTCAAAAGGTATATCCTGACCTACTTCAAGAAGAGTCAGACTTCCTCGTTTATCTGTAAATGTCTTTAAACGTTCCATAACTTTATAGAATAACGATATTTAGCTGATATTATTATACGAATGACCGTTTATAGTTGCCTATACACTCGGAAGATTAGGATCCGGATTAGTTTCAACATATTGAAACCACTTGCTTCATCCAGATGAAACACATTGTTCCAACCGGATGGAACACATTGTGCCAATAAGATGAAACCCATCGTTTCTTCCTATTGAAACGATGGGCTCCTTTACCTAAACGGGCACTTAGGTCCGTACACATATATTATTAGTATTAGTTATCTTCTTGACGAACTGCTTCCCCGTTCGGAAGAATTTGAAGAAGAACTTCTCCGGCTGCTACTGCCGGAAGAAGAACTTGAAGCAGAAGAACCGCGACTGGATTGTCCGTTGGATACCGAACTGCTACGAGTACTGCTACGCGTAGTACTACGGTTGGAGTTTGAGCTACTACTGCTTGGAGATGTAGTTGTCCGGCTTGTTGAAGAACTGCTACTGCGCCTGCTACTCCCAGAATTTGTGTTATTATTTACCGGTGTACTGCTGCCCGAACTGTTATTTTCCCTTCGGCTACTTGACGAATTCTCCCGGCTCGATGATGACGAAGAGGTATTACTCGGGCGGGTAGTAGTCGTACCTGTACTCGGACGGGTTGTAGTACTCGGACGGGTACTCGCGCCCGTGCTCGGACGGGTTGTACCGGTACTCGGGCGAGTAGACACACTGGGACGAGTGGTTGTTGTACCCGGTCTCGAACTCGGTCTTGTGCTTGTATTCGGACGAATATTTACCGAACCGAAATCGGAACGGCGATTCGTATGATATACCCGATCATTTCTCACACTATAATCTCCTCTATAATAACTATGGTTATACCTTCCGCGATAATAGCTTACATTGTGAAAATGCGTCCGGTAATGTCCTCCCGAATAGCTACGATAATGGTAGGGTTTCGGAAAATAGAAATAGTTACGATTGGTATAAGTAATGTAGACACGGAAATTCCATCCGCCACCACTTGCATAGATCGGACGATAGAAATAATCGGCTTGCAGAAAACGTCGATACTGCACATCGCTCAATACCCAACGCAAGTCGTCGTTACGTACATCCAGATAATTATAATAATCATCCAACGCCCATTCGTATCCACGTATCACGTCATCCATCAGATAGCGGATGGAATAGATAAAATCGAAATTGATCTCGTAGACATCATTATACTGGGCAGTATTCAGGTTCAGTTCATACGCCATCTTATCTGTCAGGAAACGCGTCTCCTTACGAACTCTGCTATTGCTCATAGCGGCCATACTCACACTGCTCATGGCAGTTATCCCGATGGCAAATAATATTAAAATAATTCGTTTCATAATCAGTAAGTCTTTTTAGTTATTATTCTCATGATACACCTTTATAAACTGATTTACCTCCTCCTTATCCGAACTAAAGGTCAGTTTATCCAATGCCCGGAAGAAATTCGCCTTATCGGCAATCCTCGGATATATTTTCTTAAGGAACGGTTTCTTTTCACTGTCAAATGTATAAAATTCCAGTAACCGTATACATTGGTCGGTAGTAAAATACGAACTTATCAATGCATTGTCAAGTAAAGCGTTACGGTCGGATTCAAAAGGCTGCTTTTTCAATGAGCTCATGAACTGATTGAAAGAGCTGTCGCTCATCACCGGCTCCCTGGAATTGAAACCATCCGGCCGGTGTCCGGGTTTATCCGGCCTGCCCGGTCTGTGCTCCGGTCTGTCCGGACCATCGATGACGATCTCCTTCACCTCCCTACCCGAACAATAAACACGCTCATCAAACAATAAGTTCTCTCTTTCAAAGCGGTTTCCACGACGGGCGGCATATACCTCCACCCGATAACTGCCACCATGCAGGTTAGCGATAAAACAACTATATGTAGGCCGGCACACCTGCTTCCCATCAATAAATACCACCACCTGTTCTCTTGGGCTTTCAACAGAGAGGCCCTCCAAAGAGAAAGCACTTGCCGGAAACATTGCCAGCAGAAAACAAAAACCGAGTATCAATTTGCGTATCATATCTTTTCTATTTTATTATTTTCCGTTCTGGTATGGCAATCTTTGTCTCTCTCCAAATAAGATTTCATCTCCGTCACTTTACCATCCACAAAACGTACCCGGACAACCGACCATCCGGAGAGTACCATTACACGGAATTCCCACTCTTCGCCTTTATCATCAAAACTCCTGTAAGCAGGCGCTCCGAGTACCTCCTTAACCTGTTCCAGTGTCATCCCCCTATGGATACCGGACAATTGTTCATTCGTAAACCCAACACCGGCAGTGACACAGCCGACAAGCATCATCATCAACAACAGAATGCCAAAAGTATGTATCTTTTTCATAACCTATATCTTAAAAGTGAAACTTTTTTAGGAAAACATCCCATTTTTAATGTATACAAGGTGCCGGCGGCAGAGGATGTTCTTGGAAATCCCGCGGCGTAAATGTATTCATCACCGAAACCCTTCCATAAGGAGGTACCCCCGGTTCGAAATTGTATCCATCCCCGAACCCCTTCCATCCTCAAACGTTATCACCACCACTTTATACTCTCCCGAAATAAGAGACAGGCTTCGATATTCCCACTCTTCCATTCCTCTGTCAAAACGGCGGTATTCCGGTGTCCCGAAAATCTTTGAGATCTCCTGTCTGCTCATACCCTCCTGCACTTTCATCAACCGGTTTACAGAAACACAACTTGTGCTCAACACCAGAAACAATAACATCCATAAAACATGTATCTTTTTCATATCCTATATACATTTAAGTAATTCAACTTCCGGGTTTTCTTATACCACAAAAATAGGGTGAGGAAACTCCCCACCCTAATGATTATCTATATTCGTATATAGGGATTTCCCTATTGCAGTTAGGAGGACGCCAACCGGATACCGTCTTCCTGCAGCACAACCAAATGTTTTTTATACAAATCGCCCACCGCTTTCTTGAATGTCTTTTTACTTACACCGAAAGCAGCGTATATATCATCTGCAGGACTTTTATCATTCAGAGATGTATACCCGTCGTGCTCACGGATATATTCCAGCAGAGTCTTCGAGAAGTCATCCACCTTTTCAAATCCCGGTTTCTGAAGCACCAAGTCTATCTTGCCATCCTCACGTATTTGCTTTACATATGCTTTCAGCACCATACCGGTATGCAAAGGCTGAAAGATCTCACTATCATAAAGCAATCCGCCGAACTTGTTTTCTATAATAGCCTTAAAGCCTAAATCCGTCTTCTGCCAAATCAGAATATTCACCTCTTCACCCGGCTGATACTCTGCCTTTTCTTTCGAAAGATAACGATCCACCTTGGCGGAAGCCACAATACGGTAACTTTCATCATCCAGATGGGCATGAACGATATATTTCTTACCAACCTGCATTTTCATCTTCTGCTCGCTAAAGGGCACAAACAAATCCTTCATCAACCCCCAGTTGAGAAAGGCTCCAAACAGATTGACCCATGCCACCTCCAAACAAGCAAATTCACCCACCTGTACGAGAGGGGTCAATGTGGTGGCAATCAATCTCTCTTCATTATCAAGATAAAGAAACACATTCAACATATCTCCTATCTGGCAACTTTCGGGTACATAACGGGCAGGCAACAGGATTTCTCCTTCGTCACCCCCATCCAGATACATTCCAAAATCAACCTCTTTCACAACCGCAAGACGGTTGAACTTTCCTAATTCAATGGACATAATTATTCAGCAGTAATTTGTTAGTAGTAATTTGTTAGTAGTAAGTAGTCAGTAGTTAAGTAGTAAGTAGATGGTAGTCAGAAACAGGTTATCAGTAGTTAGAAACAATGCAACATATCGGCGTTGTTATACTGAAAAGGTCTCCAACCACCAGCTACTTACAACTTCACGATTTAGCTACTTACTACTTAACTACTATCTACTTACTACTACTTACTAACTATCTACTTACTACTAAAACAAACTTCTAAATCACTGCAAAGATAGTTTATTTCAATCATATCTCCCCTCTCGATATAACTTTTCATTATCAGCCAAAACTTTTTTCAATGAACAATCTGGCTGATAAGTCGTTATCTTTGTATCGTCAATAGAGAAACAGTATATTCATTTACAAAAAACAGATAAGATTATGGAATTCTTAACCAACGAGAAATTAACGATTGTAGGAGCCGCCGGAATGATTGGCTCAAATATGGCACAAACCGCCATGATGATGAAATTAACTCCCAACATCTGCTTGTATGACCCATACGCCCCGGCACTGGAAGGTGTAGCCGAAGAGTTATACCACTGCGGATTCGAAGGGGTCAATCTCACCTATACCTCCGATATCAAGGAGGCGCTGACCGGTGCAGCTTATATCGTATCGTCCGGTGGTGCAGCCCGTAAAGCCGGTATGACGCGTGAAGATCTGCTGAAAGGCAATGCCGAGATTGCCGCCCAGTTCGGTAAAGACATC
>OGUP01000877.1_pt1 | contig 18469 bp, 18 predicted proteins | sample 1553661 | NCBI WGS metagenome assembly OGUP01 (sample SAMEA2580026, study PRJEB22360) | human gut metagenome | biome: human gut; feature: human-associated habitat; material: faeces | place: Denmark | collected 2008/2010
AAGAAAGCGTTTCAATCTAGGCAGAAGCTGAAGAGGTGCCTGCCGCAGTAGACAGTCATGTAGCAAAGTTTCATTCTGAACTGTTAGTCTATCATGGAATTACCGGCGGCAAAGGAGCTGCCAAAGTGATTGCTTTGGTGGTCATGGTTATGTGCCTTTTGATGGCTGCATCCGCTTCGATGATTAGCAATGCCCTCTCCATTTCTTTGCAGGAACGAATTAAGCAGATGGGAATGTTGTCCAGCATTGGAGCCACAAAAGGGCAAAAACGCCTTAGTGTATATTTAGAAGCCTTCCTTTTGGGTGTGGTGAGCATACCTTTGGGATTGGTTGTCGGCATACTGCTGTCTGCTCTTTTGTTAAGTGTGGTCAGGGCAGCTTTTGGAGAAACATTCACTTTTGGCATTGTAGAACTGTCCTTAAAGGTAAATGGACTTATCCTGCTCGTCAGCGGCTTATCTGGTATTGCTTCTTTGTGTTTTGGCAGCAGAAAGCCTGTGAAGCAAGCTGCTAAAATTACAGTCATTGAAGCCATCCGCCAGTCTAACAATGAGGTATCAAAAAAGAAATTTCGTGACGGAAAAATCGTTTCTTTGGTTTTTGGCATTTATGGTTCGCTGGCAGCTAAAAATATTAAGCGTAATCCAAAACGCTTCCGAGCGATTACTGGCTCTATTTTCTTGTCGGTGGTTGTTGCTCTTTCCTTATATAGTTTGTCTGATTTTATGCTTTATCAGACCTCCTTGGATATGAAGGAGGACGGTTCCTGTTATACTGATGTGATTTCGACGATTCAATACAAAGATATTCCTGCCGCAATCGGGGCATTATCGGATGAAAATATCACTGCGGATGTTTCCTATTCTTTTCAGCGATATATGACCGCTGAATTTTCGCAGGAACAAATCAATCCTGATATGCAAGGATATTTTATCAATGGTACGAAAGCAGAGGTATATGTCGTAGGATTGGACGAAGAACATTTTACTTCCTTTTGTGAGGAAAATGGCTTTCATATTATGGCTGGCAGCTCCAATCGTGGAATCCTGCTCAATCAGACAATGGGATATTATAATGCGGGTCAAAATCGAGTGATTGCAGGCTCCCCGTTTCTTATTGAACCGGGAACAGAAATCGTGCCATTGGGCGAGGGCAGTACGCCAATCGTTGTAGACGAAATCATCTCGGAAGAAAATGCAAATGTCCAATCCATGTTTGTCAGAGATCGAGCTGTCCTTATTGTGCCTTTAAGTTATTTTAACTGGCTGATAGATGATAACGCCTATGTGGAAATGAGAATACAGACAGCACAGCATAAAGAAGCAATGGAATGTTTGGCTGACAGAGGATTTCCGCAAACTGTAGACATTGCAGCCGCAACTAATAATTCCAGACAGGTATATAAGATTGCAAAACTGGCAATCTGCCTGTTCTCAATCCTGATGACGGTTATTATCAGTTTGAATGTTTGCAACACTATCTCAAATACAATTCATTTGAGAAGAAGCGAATTTGCTGTTCTGCGTTCTGTTGGTATGACTGCCAAAGGATTGAAATGTACGCTATTGCTTGAAGCTGTTTTATATGGCGTAAAAGCATTGGTTCTTGCGTTGCCTGTGAGCTTTCTGATTCATTGTGCTATCTACTACTTCATATCGTCGGGTATGACACCATTTGCTTTTTATATCAACGGTGGTATCTATGTGCTTGCCGTCCTTGCTGTAAGTGTAATGGTATGTGTCGCAATGCTGTTTGCATTCAAAAGCGTGTCACGGGTAGAGATTGTAAAAGAGCTAAAATTGAGTAATATGTAATGAAATCATCAAGGAATGGAGGTGCACATTGGAAAAAGAAAAATGGGTGTTATGCCCAATCTGCAATAACAAGACCCGTATTAAGGTGCGCCCCGATACGGTACTTGAAAACTTCCCGCTATTCTGCCCCAAATGTAAACAGGAAACGATTATCAGCGTAACCGGGCAGAATGTGGTTGCGGTTAAGAAATCAGAAAATGCAATTTAATATATTAGTTATTACAGAGCCAGACGCATATATGCAGAGCCGATGAACTTGTGAGAAATCGCAGTTTGTCGGCTCTGTTTTTTATTAAAGTCGCCGTCTGTGACGAATAAAGCTTAACGCAGCGGTATCAAGGAGGTATTGCTGTGTTATCTTTCATTCTCGCTAATTCGCTTAATCACTTATGGTCAAAAAAAGCCCTTGTCCACCGTCGGGATATTTCGGCTATGAGTATGAACTGACAATTCAATTTAATACTGTTTATAATTCCTTTTGCGCCTGTTTGCGTCTTGCGAACAGGCGCATTTTGTGTTTTATAAAAATTTTTTTGGAAAATTCTCCGCTTTGCGTTGGCAGTTTTGAAAACGCGGTGCTGAGGGTTACGAAAGGGGAAATCAAACAATCACCCGCTTTCGCGGTTGCGAAAGGAGGTGAACACCTTGAACGAACCATATCGTACCCAGTTTGAAGTGCGCTGCGCTTTCAACGGTTTTTGTAAAAAAGCCTTGAAATATGAAGCGAGCAGTGCGCACCGAGATGTGAAACGCTATCAGAAACACTTTGTAAGTTTTTCCGATTTATCGCCCGAAGAAGAAAGCCAGCTTTACACGGTTGACAAACCTTTTGAAAGCGAAAAGGACGACAATTCATTTAGTGTTGGCGGTAAGAGAATTACCCCCGAACTGTTAGCTGAAGCTCTCCGCACATTGCCCGAAGTAAAGCGTAATGCTGTGATACTGTACTACTTCCACGATATGAGCGACGCAGATATTGCAAAGCTCTACAACATTCCGAGAAGTACCGTACAGCACAGACGGACAAGCTCTTTCAGCAGCCTAAAAAAATTTTTGGAGGAACGCGCAGATGATGAAACAGAATGGTAATACGAGCGAGCAAAGCGAACGCGGTTTATTGCCTTATGTGGTAATCGTTGCCGCAACCAAAGGCGACCCGGAAGCTATGAAAATGGTGGTACAGCACTATGAGGGCTATATCTCCTACCTCTCTACAAGGACGCTCAAAGACGAGCGCGGTAATACATATTACGGCATAGATGAGGACATACGCGACCGCCTGCGTTCAAAACTTATGCGAGCTGTCCTTGACTTTGAGGTTTAAGTAAATCCCTGTGCCTACGTTTCCCCTTTCCGCAGGCACACATTGAAAATACCTCTTTTCGTTCCTTGACAAAGAAAGCGGCGCAAGATAACGGCGGCGCAGTATAGGGCAAATCAGATACTTTCCTCTTGTGCCGAGCCGTGCGGCGGGTGCGCCAAGACGCTATCTGGCGGGATTTTCCACCGGGTAGCCGAGCGATAAACACCGACGCCGTAAAGCAGCTTTAGCAAGCTGCGGGCGATAACACACAAGATATATAATGATACTCCCTTATAGCCACAGTCCGAGCGTTAAAAGCGTCGCAGGCAATGGGTAGGGCTCCGGCAGACCGCCGGAGGGGTGGAACTCCCGTGAGGTTATGCTGATAACCGTCTGATTAAAGCCCCTTTTTGGAAATTTATGTTGTGATAGTGGACTTGCCACTATTCATAGACTGTACTATAAATTTGCGAATGAAAGGGGGAACTTTTAATGTCGCAAAATCAAGTACCCGTTACAAAAACGGAACACAAAATAGGAAAAGTTACCTACCTTGTTTGTTCGTCTGCAAGTGAACGAGCGACGGACACATTAGATAAAAAGATAAAGAAACTTATCCGCAAGGATATTGAGCAGAAACCCGTAAAAAGCCCGTAAATCGGGCGTTGTTCACATTTTAGGCGTTGAATTTGGCGGCGGTAGACGGTATAATATTAGTAGTATAAATACCAGCTTGTCTGTCGTCGGAAAGGAGGACAAATGTTACAGACAGACAAGATTACCGCTTTATATTGCAGATTGAGCCAAGAGGATATGCAGGCAGGCGAAAGCGAAAGCATACAAAATCAAAAACTGATTTTACAGAGATATGCAGATGAACACCATTTTTTCAATACCCGCTTTTTTGTTGACGACGGTTTTTCAGGCGTGAGCTTTGAGCGTCAGGGACTTCAAGCTATGTTGCGGGAAGTGGAAGCCGGAAAGGTGGCAACCGTTATTACAAAAGACCTCTCCCGTTTAGGCAGAAACTATCTGAAAACAGGCGAACTGATAGAGATAGTATTTCCCGAATATGAGGTACGCTATATTGCCATTAACGACGGTGTAGATACTGCAAGAGAGGATAACGAGTTTACCCCTCTGCGAAATTGGTTTAACGAGTTTTACGCCCGTGATACTTCTAAAAAGATACGAGCCGTAAAACAGGCAAAGGCACAGAAAGGCGAGCGAGTAAACGGCGAAGTGCCGTATGGCTACATAGCCGACCCCAACGACCGCAATCATCTGTTGCCTGACCCCGAAACCGCAAATGTTGTGAAACAGATATTTGCTATGTATGTACGCGGCGACCGTATGTGTGAAATCCAAAATTGGCTGCGGGAACACGAAATACTGACCGTTTCCGAACTGCGTTACCGCCGTACCGGCAGTTGCCGACACCCACGCCCACACCCGACTTGTATTTATAATTGGCCTGACAAAACCTTATATGATATTCTCACACGCAAAGAGTATTTAGGACATACCATTACGGGCAAGAGTTACAAGGTATCTTACAAATCAAAAAAGACAAAGAAAAACCCGGAGGAAAAACAATACTTTTTCCCAAATACACACGAAGCCCTGATTGATGAAGAAACCTTTGACCTTGCACAAAAGCGTATCGCAACACGCCACAGGCCGACAAAGGTTGAAACCATAGATATTTTTTCGGGACTTCTCTTTTGTGGGGAGTGCGGATATAAAATGTATCTCCAACAGGGCGCCGGAACATTGGAACGCAAACACGCTTATACTTGCGGAAAATACAGAAACCGTATCAGAACAGGCGAAGTCTGCACAACACATTATATCCGAAAAAGCGTACTTCAAGAACTTGTCCTTGCCGACCTGCAAAGGGTATTATCTTATGTGAGAAACAACGAGCAGGATTTTATAGAAACTGCTAACGAGTATAACGCAAAGGCAACCCAAAAGGCATTGACACAGCAGCGCAAGGAGCTTGAAAAGGCACAGGCACGAATGGGAGAATTAAATCTCTTGTTCCGAAAACTCTATGAGGATAACGCATTGGGAAAACTCTCTGATGAACAGTTTGCTTTTCTCACTTCGGGCTATGATGATGAAAAAAAGATGCTGACGCACAAAATAGCGGAACTGTCAACCGTGATTGACACCGCCACCGAGCGCAGCACAGATGTAAAAAGGTTTGTCGCCCTTGTACGCAAGTACACGGAAATTAACGAACTGACCTATGAGAACGTACACGAATTGATTGACCGTATCTTAATTCACGAATTGGATAAAGAAACGAATACAAGGAAAATCGAAATCCTGTATAGCTTTGTAGGCAGAGTTGAAAGCGGCGACGAGCCGACAGAAAGTATTTCCTATTTCAGACAGATAGGAGCAGACGTCAAAAGTTTTGCTATTTAATATAAATCAAAAATGAGGTAAGACAACAGACTACCAAAAAGGTATCGTTATCTTACCTCATCAAAGTTCGTACCGCTCCAACCATCGTCTACATAGTATGCGATGTTCCTAAAGCCGTTGTCCTCTGCATACTTTGCGAGGATGGCTTTCTGGTTTGTGATACTGTTGCTGTCGCCTGCGAGCTCGTCATCTCGGGAGAGTCTACAATAAAGTGCTGTTATTCTGTTTTCATTTGACATCTGCTGTCTTGTCATTTTAATACTCCTTCCCGACAGCCTTCGATGGTAGAAAGGATTATACCAGAGAAGGCTGTGAAAGTCGAGCGAAAGAGGCAATAAAGATTAGTTTTTTGCATCGAATTTTTTGCTTGCTGCATCGCTTAAAATCATGCGTTTGATTTTGTCGTAGGCACTCTCTTTTGCGAAGGGACTGATTGTGTTTTCAATTATATATACCGTACCGTCTATTTCCGTTATTGATTTAAGCGGAATTCTTGCTTGCATAAGTTATCCTCCTATTTAGTTTTATCTATGCCCACAGTTTTTTAGACTGTGGGCATATTCTGTTTTACTGCTTAGCCTGTAGTTTTAAGTGTCTTTGCTGCTTCGGCGCGAATGAGTTTACCGTCAATGCGCTCATGTCCTGCAAAACCGACCATACCTTGTTCTGCGAACATTTCCACCAAAGGTCTCACGCTCAGCGGATTGCGCTGCACCACATAGTAATACGAGAGGTCGCCAAATACAATCGGTTTTGCACCAGCTGCTTCGCTCGGCATAAACTCACTGTATTCTACCGGTCTACCGAGAATGGTGTTGTCATGCTGATTCCAGATATAGTCGCCGCTTTCGTTTTTGAGGGCGCGAAGTTTAAGTGCAGTCTCATCGTTTACAATCCATACAGCCTTTTTGCGATATGCAGGTTTCAGGCTGAAGAAAAGTTTCACTACATCGTCATATGTAATGCTGCCTGTGGTAGCGCCTACCTCGGCACTATGGATAATGCCTTTCGGCTCATCGCTGCCGGTACCTGTGAGGAAGAGTCTTTCCTCGCATCTGCCAAATCTGCGTGCATACTCATTTTTGAGGTAGCCGTACACATCGAACTTTGTATCATTGATAAAGTTGATAGGCAGTTTGGAAAGCGATGCGATTTTGTATGCCTTAAAAGTAATGGTAGCGAATGTGTCGCTGTCTTCCGGGTATGCAGCGCAGTCGTCTACGACCTCTGCATTGGCAGTGGCAAGCATCGTCTGAATATATCCGTCGCTGTCGGGTGTCTCAAGAATGGTTGCATGGCGGCGGAAGAGGTTTTCCTTAGCGATGCTCTCGGTGTAGTCGCCCTTGAAGCCTTGTGGGAAAGCGTAACTGCTGCTCGATGTGTTGTAGCCTTCCTGCAATGCACGCTGTTCGGCTGCGGTTGCTTTTCCTCTGATTGCATTTTCAAATGCGCGGTTGTACTCCATAGAAGTAGTTCTAATAATCATAATAATGATCTCCTTTATTTTATTAAACTTGATTTGAGGGGGCTATCCCCCTCTTGATTTCCCGATTTTGTGCGTGGCGCTCCACGCCCGTCTCGGATTTTGTTTGCCGTAGAGATTTTGCCTCCCTCTGCCCGTCAGGGCAGGAGCAGTTTCTCTGTGTGGTCGCAGTATTCAACGAACTGCTCGAAGCTGTCGAAGGTCACGCGTCTGCCGTCGTACCAAAGTGTGTATTTGAGTTCCTTGGTCACATAGCCGTGCTTGCCTTGCTTGCTTACGATATGGATTTTGCCGAGGTCGGTATGCTTGTTTCTTCCGAAGAGGAAGTCTATAATCTTCTGCTTCATCATCTTTTACCTCCTGCAACAAGCGTATATCCTCTTTCGTTGCAGTATACAAGTGCTTCTCGCATCGTGAGGAAGTAGCAGTCGTATCTGTTTGTCAGTACGCGCCAGTTTACGGGATTTGCGTCCTTGCTGCACATCACCGCAACAGGGGATTTGTCCTGCTTGCGGAATACATACTTGCATTCGTATTTGCTGTCATCAAAGTTTTTTGCTGCAAGCATCTTGTCGGGTATCTTTCTATCGGCTGTGCCGAATACTTGAAATCTCATCATAATAGTTCTCCTTTTTATTCTGTTTTTGGCTTTGTCGCAGGATGTCGCAGGTTATTTAGGTCTTCTCTTAAAGAAAACCGTTTTTAGAAACAACCTATTTTACTTGCGACAAGCTGCGACATGATGTTAAATTGCGGGTCTTAGTGGTGTCGCAGCACCGTGAATAATGTAGTGCTGAAGCACTGTGGTCTCGCTGCCGCCTTCTCTCGGACGCTTTCGCACCACACTTGCAAAGCTGCGAAGCGCCTGATTGAAGTTTCTGCTGTTTTCTGCGTAGCAACCGTTCTGTTCGCACCAAAGCCTGTATGCTTCATACACTGCCGCAGTACGCGTTTCCTCGTTTGGCTTTTCCACAAGTTTTTCCTCAACGAACTGCATTATCTTGTCGCAGTCTTTCCGGTAGTCGTCGATCGCTCTGCGCACTGCGCTCGGCTGCTCCATACCTTCATCCTGCAGCAGACTGTATCCTTCTACCAGCCAGTTGAGTATTGCGCTCTGGCTTTCTGGTTTTGCAAACAAAGCCTTCAGCGACTTGTCCTGTTCCGCTTCTTCGAAGTGTCGCTCAAATGGAATGATTACCACTCTGCCACTTGTGAAAAGCGTAATATCGTTGATAAGCGGCAGGTAATTTGTATTGATATACAATTTGAACTGTGGCTTGAAGTCGAAACTGTTTTCATGCAAGAAGCGGGCGTTCAACGTATCGTTGCCTGTCATACTTTTGACCTGCGCTGCATTGAGAAGCAGCCCTTTGCCCGGCTCGGATATGTTTGTGAAGCGTATACCTGCGAGTCTTGCAATATCTTCGCTTGGTGTCTGGCTGCTCACCGTCTGCTTCTGGCTGATTGTTTCCGGTCTTGCCGTACATCCATAACTACCGAGCACGCTGAGTACGCTTTCGCAAAGTGTGCCTTTGCCGTTGCGCGTTGTCGCTCCGTACAGGATAAAGAGGCATTCGTATCTGGTGTCACCGCAGATGCCGTAGCCAAGTGCCTTTTGCAGAAACTTTGCTTTGTCGCGGTCACCGCTGCTGATTTCATCTACGAAGGAAACAAACCTTTCGCACTTTGCTCCGGGGTTATATTCCACGTCCGAAATCTTTGTGAGTTTGTCCGCAGCTCTATGCTCGGTAAATACCATGCTTCGAAGATGCAGCGTTCCGTTCTTACAATTGAATATATACGGATCGCTGTCGAACTCTCGCATTGCAATCGGGTGTATGCCTTGCGCATCCTTGAGAATGGTCTCACGCACTCTGCGGCTTTGCCACTTGCTGCAATACTTCAGGTATTCCTGCTTCTTCTGTTCGTCTGCGATGGATAGAGCATATCTCACAATTTCGTCTGCGAGCTCTTTGCACAGTTCCATTGCACGAAGGCTGCCGACATCTGTGCTCCATACACCGTCGCCGTAGATGTACCAGCTTTTTCTTTCGGGTACGAAGCGTGCAACTTCCTTGAAGCAATCTGCAAACAACCTGCTTGCGCCGATGTCCGTCCATGAATACAGCCGATTTTGCTCTGGCTTTGCTGCTTCAAGAAACTCTCGCACAGTGCTTTGTGCATTGTACTCGTCAGGCGGTATGTATCCTGCTGTACTGCTAATGCGCTCTCCGAACTTCCTTGCGCTGCTCCATATGCTCTGCAGCTCGCTTTGTTCAAGCGGCGGTACGCATAGAGCTGCTTCCCGCAAGAACATTTCATGCGCAGTCTCGCAGTCACCGTATCTCTTGATAAGGCATCCTGCCTTTTGCGAGAGAGTTGCGTTTCTGCTGCCTTCGCAAATAACTTTTGGCAGCACCGCATCAACAGTCTTTGTGCCTTCGAACAATTTCGCGTTGTTCTCCGCGTTGCCGAAGTAGAATCTTGCCGCATCGGTTGCATTTGCATCAAACCTAGGGAACATGCGAAGGAGCTGCTTCTTCATCGCTACATACTGCTTTGCATCGGTTATGCGCTCTATTGGAAAGTACACATGGAACTTCGGACGAGCTGCGCGGCCGTTCTTTTCTTTCATATTGTTTCGACTGTACCCAACAGCGAATACAACATTCGGGAAAGCGGCGGCAACATCTTCGGGTGTTTTCCACTCCGAAGGCTCGTCTGAGTGGTCATTGTCGCAGTCCATAGGGATGCAATCCGAAGACTCAAAGTTATCTGCACTGCGACGATTGCCGCGATACTTCGCGCATACATGGTCTTTTGCAAGTGCTGTTGCAAGTGTCGCTGCATCCTGCACCTGTACCTCGGTTCCGTAGATATTATTCTTTGCGTTGCCTGCGGTCTCTGCTACGTATAGGGTAAATTCTTTCATAGTTCTCACCTCCTTTATCTTATTGTTCCTGCCGAGTTACTGCTGACAGTTTTTCGAGAGCCAATCCTTAAATGCATCGACCGGAATCAAAATTCTTGTTCCAAGTCTAATGATCGGAAAGCCTTCTCTCTTGGTCAACTCATACGCTTTTGGGAGACTAATTCCCATCCGGGCTGACATTTCCTGTACGCTGATCGTCGCTTTTTCCATAACTTTCACCTCCTTTTTCTTGAAAATGGGTATAAAAATACCACCCTACGATTGCTCATGCGGCAGTTTTAGGTGGCTACCTCAATATTATGTTTGCTTTTCCGTTTGTCCTGATTTGCAAAACTGCATTGTATGCGGTCATATCTTTGATGCCGCAGGCGTTTCTCTTATCTATCAATTCTTCTTTTCGCTGCTTCTTTCGTAACTCTCTTTGCTTCTGTCTGTTTCTCATATCGCTACCTCCTGATTTTGAGCAGACTACCCCTTTTGAGGAACTCGCAGGAAATGATAAACAACATCTGCGAGGGGATATTTAGTTTTGCCATATTGACAAGTTTCGTTTTACTTGCTATAATGATTATAGCACAATAGAAACGAATGTCAAGTATTCCGCAAGCGATTTTGCCAATCGCAAGTAAAACGCAATTAAGAGGTTATGATTATGGAAAGAAAAACAAAAACAATTACCGATAAGTACAATGCGACTTTCCCCAAGATATTACGCGCCTTGGAGGAGCATCATCCAACTGATGGACGTGCGACCACGCACAAAGCGCTTGCCGATGCTGTTGGTGTGCGGCCGCAAACTATTAGCCTGTACGCTGCAGGCGAGACACAACCAACGCCAGATACTTTGCTTAAAATCTCCGAGTATTTTGGTGTATCTGTTGATTATCTTCTCACAGGTATTAGCTCTGAGAATAAGAAAATGCACGATTCGCTCGGCTTATCTGAAAAAGCCATTAGTCTTTTGAAACATGCTAAGGAAGAAGATACCGATAACAAATTTCCTCCTGCTATTGAGCTTATTAACTACTTATTAAGCGACGATTCATTTTATAAATTTTTAAGCGGTTTAGGCAAAAAAATGATAAAAACCAGATTGGATATTTTCAAGGCCATTGAAGAAGATGTTGACGAGGATACCATTATCCGTTATTATTTTTGGGACATAGATACTTATGTCCATGACTTTGTTCACGCTAAATTGGCAGAACTTGATTTCGATGAATATTATAATGAATAAAAATAGCGCCACCATAACTTCTATGTTACGATGGCGCTTTTCTGTTATTTACATTTCAAAGTCCGCACATCTTACAATCTCGCGGATGGCTCTCATCGCTCTCTTTACCGAGGAGTAGTCGCGGAGGTGATCCTCGCGTCTTCCGTTGCGGTATACATTTACGAGTGCGTATCCGTAACTCACCCAGAGTCTAACCTCGAGGGTTTCTTCCATCTCGCCAACCCATGCGACCTGCGAGGTCTTTTTCCATGTCTTTGCGCAGATTGTTCTGCCGTCCTCTGTTACCTTGTCTGCCTTAAAGCCATTTGCTGCGAGGATTTCCTCAGCTGTCATTTTCTTTGCCATTGTTCCGTTCTCCTTTGTGTTTTGGTAAGAACATTAAGCCAGAAAGAAACGGATAAGTCTAACAAAACAACAAGAAAAAGCGACAGAACTTCTGTCGCCAAATTTGGTGATATTACATAGTCGTTTGCGCGCTACTTTTCCATCAGTGTTTCAAGTATAATTCTTGCGCCGAGTCGAAATCCATGTACGAATACCTCTTGCTCAATGATGTCGTACATCTCGTTGACACAGTCGGCGTATTTGGCGAGGTCTGCTTTCCGCTGTTCGGTCATTCCTTCACAGAGTTTATCGCGGTTGCGACCGACGAGGTTCAGTAGTTTCTTTACCTCTGCATTACCGTCTGTACTATCTTCCAACGGATTTATGTTTCCATACCATAATTCTTCAAGTAGCATTGTTTATCCCTCTCCTTTCCTGATATAGCAAAAACGACCGCATCGCCGAAATTGTCTTCGGCAATACGGTCGTTTGTTTGTTACGTTCCTATGTAGCATTGCGCTGACCTCCTTGCAGCCGGGCACAATACAACATGGTTGAGGGAAAGTCCAGAGGAATTATCGGAATTTAATTATGCATCAGCCACTAGTTTCAAAACACGTAATGCGTCAGCAAGCCCAACTTTACCGTCACCGTTAACATCACCGTTTTCAACAGTTCTGTTATTAAGGACTCCATGGATAAGATCCAATACATCTTTAATAGTAACGCTACCATCACCATCAACGTCTCCGAGGATTAACTCGGGCTTTTCGGTTGTATCAAGTGAAACGGTGTATTCGTTATCAAGCATTGCATCAAACTCGATTTCATAAACATCGCTTATATTCGAGGCGCCGCTGTTTGCAAAAGGAAGCGCATCAGAATCACGTTTGATATATGTTACCGTTGCAGCTTCGCCGTTTACGCTAACCGCAGTTATGGGCAAATCCGAGTGAATGCGGAGTTTAATCTTGCGAGAAGCATACTCCGTGGCAAAATCGCCCTCGCTTGCACCGATATTTATCTGCCATACATCGTTTGCAACAGCCTTTACGGAAAATTCGGTATTGCGGAACTTGTTATCTTTGTACCCTTCGGTTTTGCCGTCATCCTCGTAGAGTGTAAAGGAGGTGTCGGCAAGTCCGTAGATGTTTACAGAAACCTCACTCCAGTCTGCACCTGTCATAGGAGAAATAACTTTGCTTGTGGGAATTGCTGCACCCTTGCGAACAAAGATAGGAGTTTCTGCCATACCACCTCTTACGGTAATTGTCTTAGGACCGACAACTTCTTCACCACTAAACATATTGATCCAAGCACCGTCAGGAATAAATACGGTTCGCTCAGAGGTGTTTTCGGGGAGAACGTTCTCACATACGAAATAGAGATGTGCCTGACCGGTTTTCTCGTAGTACTCGATTCTCAAATCGTAGGTTGTTCCTGCTTTAAGAGCCTTTCTCGTGTTGATGCACGGAGTAAGAACGGGGGAAATATTGTATCCGTTTGTCCAAAGTTCGCCATTAATATAAATTCTTGCGCCGTCATCTGCGAGAACACCGATGTAGCAGTCATACTCGGGCGTGATTGTACCCGTGTAACGCACGGTAAAATAGTCGGCATTGATCTTAACATTGGGCGAGCCTGTGTACCAATAGTTGTCAATATTCTTAACGGTTTCGGTCAAGGTGGGAGTGCCTGCAAAATATGCATCGCTTTCAATACCGCTTGCTATATTGAAGTACTCTGTGTAAAGGCCTGCTTCACCGGTAGGGGTCTTAAGCCACTCTGCAGGGACTGCTTCGCTTCCTTCTCCTGAAGTGCTCCAGAAGGGAGCAACAAGGATATCTTCACCGATAAGATACTGGGTGTTATCCTTTGCCTCTTCATACTGCGGATAGTAGAAGTCGAGTCGGCGCATAAGCGGCATACCCGTATCGTAGTTTTCACGCGCGAGCATATAGTAATACGGCATAAGGTGATAACGCATATTGAGATAGTTGCCAACGATTTTCTCTGCCGCCTCGCCATAGCTCCAGGGGAACTGCTCGTTAGGAGCGCTGAGTGTTGAGTGAACGCGAGTTACGGGTGAAAGTGTACCGTACTGCATCCAACGTATAAACTGATTTGTAGAAACTGCGCCTACGTTAAAGAAGCCGCCAAGGTCACTCGATATATAGGGGGACGCGCCGTTTGTACCGCCGATAACCATATTTTCGATTTCACGGCGAAGCTGAAGAACGTCACTGTTGATATCACCGGTCCACTGAATTCCGTAGCGATGACCGATAACAGAAGGATTGCCTGTAATATGTCCGTGTCTGATCCAGTCTACGTTTGAAAGAAGGAGAACACGTTTTTGGTAATCGCCGTCTTTGGTATCTGCGTGATATTTAGCCATTGTGTCATTGTAGAGCACCTGACCGATAGTTGAATAAAGAACGTCACTGTAAGGCGACTTTAAGCTATAACTCCAGTTGCGGTCATACCACCAGCCGTCAAGACCGATCTGCATAAGAGAATTAATTCCCTCGCTCTGCCACTTAAGCTCCTCGGGATTGGTAATCTTGAGGGTGGTCTGGTGAGTGTGGTCATTGAAGAGAACAAGAGTTCCCATTTCTTCTGCCGCCTTGAGGAAGCCCGTCATATCGGGATAAAGCTCGGTATTAAGGTCATATCCCGTACCGCTACCGCCGTTGCCGCCAACACTTGTGTTTTTCCACTCGGTGTCGATAACCATCATATCAAGAGGAAGCTTCTTTTCTCTGTAGAGAGCGAGCATTGCAAGCTTTTCTTCGGCAGTATAATTTGTCCACTTGGAATACCAAGAGCCGAGAGTTTTAATGTCAGACATTTCGGTTCTGCCTGTGAGCTCTACAAACTCTTTACGAAGTTTTATGCTGTCACCGTGAGTAACGAGAACGTAAACGTCAACGTTTTCGCTACGGCTCCATCCGCTCTTTTCATCGGTTGAGCCGTTGTAGGTAAGTCCGCCCTCTGCAGGGATAATGCCGTTGTCCATATATACAACGGAGTTTGGAGTATTGGCAGGCTCGGGGAGAGATGAATAAAAACTGCGCTTTTCGTTTTCGAAATAGCTGTAAAGAGTATTGCCCTCTTTATTAAATATACGAACCGAAGAAGTAGTTGCATTTTCTTTAGGAATATTTACTACGAAGCTATCGGTTGAGAGTATAACGGTGTCCCCGTCCTCGTCATATACAACAGTTGTGCCTTCAAAAGCATCTCTTGCAGGAACAACGAGAGTGTTTTGGTCTACGAAAGTGCCGTCCTTGCTTTCCTCAATGCGGACAATGCTGTCAGAGAGCACCTGCACGCGAAGGTTTCCGCTTGTGTAGGTGTATACGCCGGTAGTACCCTCGGTTTTAGTTGTTAATTTTGCAGTAAAACCGCAATTTTCGCAAATGTTAGACAAAATAGTTTCCTCCGCGGTTGCCTTGAAGCTGTGAGACGTGCATTCGGCAACTGCCTTTGCTATTCCACAGTTAAGACAAACGTCTTGCTCAAAGATATGAGTGCCAAGTTCATTTACGCAATAATCTTTAAGAGCTCCCTCTCTGTCACCGTAGCCTGCAAAAAGCAAAGAATAGGTGCTAATTGCCGAGATTGAAGTTTCGTCTACGTAAATGTCAAGTGTTGTAAGTTTGCTGCGTTCGTTATAGTCGATAAGCTCGCCGACAAAATTTACCGTACCGTTTTTAATAATAAGGTTAGAGTCAAACGAGTCAACGTCCGAGTTCTGATTACCGAGTGAAATCTGCTGAGTAACGGTAAGATCGCCGATTATATAAACCTCAGCTGATGCCGGAGCGATAAAGTTGCAAGTACCCGACGAGCCCGCGATAAGATAATGCGTGCTAACGTCGCCACCTACTTCAATCACACTTTTACCCGGAATGTTCGTATTGATATTACGGTTAAAACCGATAATACACCAGTACGTACCGCTTTTTACTGTTAAGTGGTTGTCGCAGTCAAGGTAACCGCTGACTGTTGCGCTCGGCAAGCATCCGCCGTGGAGATATATCTTTGTGCCAACCTGACCGCTCACCTCACCCGTTGAGTGCATAGTAAGTCCTTCACCCATTGTGAGGTGATAGCCTCTTGCACAGATGTTAAGACCGCTTGTATATGCGCCGGATGAAATTGTAAAGTTTTTAAACTCGGTTTCACCGCTCATATGGTATTCATAAGGATTTGCGAAAAGCATTACTGCATTTTCGTCATAACCTCGAACGGTAACTTTTCCGCTATGAGCAGGTTCGACAAATGCAGTTCTAGTGGTGCCGCCTTTATTTAAAGGGAGTGTAACATTGCCGACAAGCACAATTTCACCGCCGTCACTACCGAGTGCAGTATATGCATCTGTCAGCGATCCGAGAGGAGATACCGCGCTTGAGCCGTTACCGTTTCCACCGTCAGAAACGTAGATGATATCCGCATTTACAATCACCTGCGCAGCTTCGCACTTTGTACACTTGCCACCGCTGTATGCGTGTCCGCCAAGCTCATTCACACAATAAGCTTCAAGTGTGCCCTCACGGTCACCGTAGCCCTTGAAATAGGTTTCGTATGTGGCTTTTGCATCGTCAGATGCATCGTTGTAATAGATATCAAGAGTGGTTAAACGCTTGCGTGCGTTATAGTCAATAGTCTTTTTGCTGAAGGTCAACTCACCGTAAAGCAAAATCAGGTTAGAATCGAAAGAAGAAACGTCAGAGTTCTGGTTGCCAAGCGAAATCTGCTGAACAACCGTAAGATCGCCGATTATATAAATCTCCGATGAAGAAGGAGCAACAAAGCTTGATCCGCCCGAGGACCCTGCGATAAGATAATAGGTATTTACGTTGCCGCCAACCTCAATTACACTTTTACCCGTTGTAGTTACGTTAAGACTGCGGTTAAAGCCGAAGATGCCCCAATAGGTACCGCTTTTTACCGTGAGGTGATTGTCGCAGTCAAGGTATCCATCAACAGTTGCGTTTGGCAAGCATCCGCCGTGGAGATATATCTTTGTGCCAACCTGACCGCTCACCTCACCCGTTGAGTGCATAGTAAGTCCTTCACCCATTGTGAGGTGATAGCCTCTTGCACAGATGTTAAGACCGCTTGTATATGCGCCGGATGAAATTGTAAAGTTTTTAAACTCGGTTTCACCGCTCATATGGTATTCATAAGGATTTGCGAAAAGCATTACTGCATTTTCGTCATAACCTCGAACGGTAACTTTTCCGCTATGAGCAGGTTCGACAAATGCAGTTCTAGTGGTGCCGCCTTTATTTAAAGGGAGTGTAACATTGCCGACAAGCACAATTTCACCGCCGTCACTACCGAGTGCAGTATATGCATCTGTAAGTGAGCCAAAAGGAGTCGCCGCACTTGTACCGTCACCTCTTGCACCGTCGGAAACGAAGACAGTTTTAGCAGATGCTCCGACAATTAAAACAAGTGAAAGTAAGAAAATAATGCTGAAATTCAGAAAGTGTTTTTTCATAATGACCCCCAAATATCAATTTAAGCAATTACAGTTTAACAAATATTTTTTTACAAATCTATTGCATTTTGCTATAGTTATTTGTTAAAATGCTATTATTGGAGGTGGTTTGGTGAAACCGTATTTTACTCATTTTCCAATACCCAATTTAGAGCTCCCCCACATCAGTCCTATTATGGGTGGTAAGCAACAGTGCAGCGCGGGATATACCTATGGTCCTGTTATGCGCCAGTATTACATACTTGAATACATTCTCTCGGGATGCGGAGAATATACTGCGAATGGACATATTTACAAGGTGAATGCAGGTGAGTGCTTTATAATAAAGCCGTATGAAGCCCACATTCTTCGCGCCGATAAAACTAACCCTTGGGAATACGTGTGGGTTGGCTTCAGATGCGACCTTAAGTTGCCTGAGCTTCTTGAAGAAAATTATGTATTTGACGCTTCTTCGGTTGCCGATATCTTTGAAAAGCTTGCCGACGGTAATCATAAAAGCAGAAGTACTGCCGATTACGCCGCAGATGTTTACGGCATTTTTGCACGGCTTTACGCAATGCATAGCAAAAAAGAAAAAGATGCGAAAAGCCCTGTTGAGCGTGCCATTTCAATAATACAAAACGAATATGCGACAATAACTGTGCAAAGTCTTTCTAATCGCCTTTTTATGAACCGCTCTTATTTTGGTGCAACATTCAAAAAGAAAACGGGAAAAACGCCCAAAGAGTACATTGACGAAAAAAGACTTTCTGTCGCCGCCATGATGATGGAAGAATTCGGTTACACCGCAACGCAAGCCCCTCTTGCTACCGGTTACAGCGACGTCATGTGTTTTTCTAAAATGTATAAAAAACATTTTGGAAAATCCCCTCGCAACAGCGTAAAGAAAAAGAGTCCCCGCGGAGAAACAATAATATTAAAATAGCAAGGTACACAAAATAGCCGTCAAATCGGAACAATCCGATTTGACGGCTGTCTGATTACCGCTCGAAGCTGTCACTATATTGTCATTTTTTACTCTAACACTACGGCGCGGTGCCTTTAGCCGCTTTTTTCATTTCTTGACTATGCAGGGGTTATATGCTATACTGAACTTACCAACCCGAAGGAGGAACGCCATGCGAACCCGACTCATCCGGATTGCCGCCCTGCTTTGCGCGCTTCTGCTTGCCGGCTGTACGCAGAACCCCGCGCAGACGACCGAAACGACAACGGAAACGACGCCGGATACATCTGCATCGACGCTGCCCGCAACCGATCCGCCGGGAATTGTTATCCACGACATCCGCGACTGGGACACCCTGCAACTGACGGGGGACTGCAGCGAAGAATATGCCTTTATCGGGCAGTTCCTCGGCGTGTGTGAGCCGACATTTTCCGAGCTTGCAACCGTGCAGATTGCGGACTACACCATCCGCTACGCGGAGA
>OGUP01000897.1_pt1 | contig 18211 bp, 19 predicted proteins | sample 1553661 | NCBI WGS metagenome assembly OGUP01 (sample SAMEA2580026, study PRJEB22360) | human gut metagenome | biome: human gut; feature: human-associated habitat; material: faeces | place: Denmark | collected 2008/2010
TCTTGTATAGACTGATTGAGCTTGTCTGTGTCAATATCCATACTGCCGTTAAAAAAGGAAACAACTGCAACAATCGGCATAACCACAATTATGATTATGCCGATTATTATTCCAAATATTGTTTTTATAACTTTCGGGTCGCTTAATAAAGCTACAAGTATTTTCTTTAGTGCTGCACCTACCGTTGCAGACATTGTATCACCTCCTAAATCAAAAAGCTAGTTGATATGATACATACCAACTAGCTTTAATTAAAATAACAATACTTTTATTTATTATTAATACTAAATAAGGTTGTATAGTTATCTACAATTTGCGACCCCAACAAATTAAATTGTTTTAATAGAGAATTTACATTTACAGGATTTTGATAATTTTCGGGCTTTACAACATTTTCAGCAAATTTCAATACATTAGTTTTAAATTTTTCAAGTAAATCCGGAGTCATAATACGTATATCCATATTTGGTGAACATGCATATTCAAAAGTTCTGCTATTATGAATCATTATAGGGTAACATTTGCAACATTCAGAATAGTATTTAGATTTAAACCAATTAATTGAACCATTTAATTGATTGCAATCATGTTTGCATATTGTATTAGTTATTGTACCATTTTTACACTCAATTACCAAAAATGCTGAATTCCCCAAATCCCAAAAATTATCTGGTCCTTTACCATATTCATCTTCAGGACGATTTGAATAAATACCTAATAAGAAAGATAATTCTTCTATGCTTTGTTCAAATTTTTTTGAAGTCTCTGGCTCAAAAACAAGCTTTTCTAGTAATGAATTTATCTTAATGATATACTGGTTTGCTGTTAAGTTCTTATCAGTTACAAATTTTATAAAATAATTAGCCTGAACACCTGTTTTGTTAATAACTTTTTCATACTGAATACCTGCAATAGGTAGCAGTAACATTCTATTATCTTTATGAGCTGATAATTGTATTTGTTGTGCTTGAGCTTGGTTATAAAAATTAGTATATGAGGCTATATATTGTTTAAACAATCCTTTAAGTTCAATATCATCAATATCATTTTTTACGCCTTCTAAAACTTCAACTGACTTTTGATAATCTCGATTTTCAGCACAATTAAAAGCTTTTCTAATTGCTGTACTCTTTAAATCAAAATTAGGTATGGATGAATATTTTATGGTGGCTAATCTTTCTTTACTCAACTCCATCCAATCAATATCTCGTTTAAATACATATTCCAATATACTAAATATTTCCTCAACACTTTTTTCATCTAACTGTTCCCAAATATCTTCAGATAGCTTAAATTGTTCTTTTGTAGCATCACTAAAAAAATCAAGACCTCCAGATGTGTAGATTATATCTGCCAAGCTTTTCCCCATTAATACAACTGCACAATAATCAGTATTAGATCTTACGCCTCTTCCCATACCTTGTTCTATTTTTTGAATTTGTTCACTACATATTCGTCTGTTTTTATGATTAGCATTTTGTTCGTATGCATCGTATTCACTTCTTATATTAGGCAATCCATCTATAACTAGTAAACGACAAGCATCGCCTGGTAAATCTATTCCATCATATTTGTTTATTATGATAGCTAAACCTACATGACCAGACTTCAATTTTGAAACTCCTTCTTTTATATTTTGGGAATCTAAAATAATATTAGCCTTATCTTTCCAAAAATCAGCTCTACGTTCAGAAGGAACTATTACAACAACATTATAATCTTGTGATATTTCTTTTAATTTGTTTTTAATATCCAAATCTGAAATAAATTTATTAATTACCTGCGGAAATATTATCATTCTATCTCCTATGTCATTTGCTTTTTCAGGAGATATTATACCCTTTATATCTTCTTCGTTAACATCTAACGCTGTTACAAAAGGACTATCATCAGGAAGAGTAGCACTCATATAAATCCTTCGAGATGCATTAACAAAACTTACTATTTTGTTAATAGGAATACAAATAGGTGAAATTTCGATTTTTCTTGAACTAACCATACAATTACACAAAGGAAGACAATCTTTTATTAATTGAAGTTTAAATTTTATATAATCATTATTTTCATTCTTGCTTAAAATTCGATAAACTTCTGTTTGCTTTGATTGCCAATTCCAATATGGTATTAACATACTATTTTTTATATCTTGGTTTTCGACTATATCAATATACTTAGTCTCAGATTGTTGCTTTAAAGAAGAAGAAAACAACTCAATAAATTCATCATACATATCGCTAGTTGCTGGTATAGATATACAACACTGTGAATCAATTGTCGCTAAACACGCATGAACATCATCGATAATGATACTTCCTATATTTATATTACCTGATTCCCTCATACCGAATTTACTCTTAGCATTAAAAAGAGTCCATATATTAATAATCAATATAGACTGTTTTCTTAGGAAAGAATATTCTTCAGGATCATCTGTAACACTAATACCTAATTTTTTTGCTTCTTCACACACCTGGCTTACCAAGAATTTATCTGGAACTACATAAACTGCTGGTCCTTTCTCTTCATTAAGACAACTCTTCAATATCATCAGTCCCACAACAGTTTTTCCGCTACCAGTGTTCATCTTTATAATACACTCTTTATTATCTCTGATATCATACCATTGTTTCCAAACTTCGGCTTGTACATCTCTAGGATACTCGTACTGTTTTAGTCTTTTGGGAAGACTCATAAATATACTTCTAGGATCCGTTTGCACACCATTCTGATTTCTATCTAACTTCTTAAAATCAATCATAACAAAACCTCCAAACCGTTTTATTTCATTATATCACCACCAAACTTTTTGTCAATATTTGTCACCTACCTCCAGCACTACCAAAGATAACAGACTTATATTCAGGTGCTTTTACTACGAGTAGATATCTTTCGTTACCACAACGGAACAGGCAAGTACCTTTTTCTCCGAATTTGATTAAGTCATATTCGTTTGGTTCTATCATTAATGCATCTTCAAAATCTTTTGGGTTGATATTACCTGGATAGAAGAGAAAGTGGTTTGATGGAATTGAGAACAGTGGTTTTGTAAATTCTTTTATACCTGTTATTAAGAAGTCATCTATATTCTGACTGGCGAGAATTACTGCTGATTCTTTCTTACGGACACGCTTCATTGCGTTTCGGATATACTCAATGGCGGTGAGGTTTGATAAGAACAAATAAAGCTCATCAATAGAAGCTACTGTGTTACCTTCTCCAAGAAGCTTATTGCTCATATACGAGAGGATATTGAACAGCATTGCATCTTTAAGTCTTTTGTTGGTATCAAGCAAACCTTTTACACCAAAGCAGAGGAACATATCATCAGTAATGTTAGTGTGACCATTAAAGTATTTAGACTCCGAACCAACACACATACTATGTATACCAAGACAAATTTCTTGCAAAGTTTGTTCTGTATAGATTGGTTTTAGTTTTCTATCATAAGCATTGTATTCTTCCTCGCACAGAGCATATAGGTCACTCATAAGAGGAAAATCTGTAGGCTTCTTTTTGCTGTAATCGGTTGAGTCAGTTATGCCAAACCTTGCATACAGCTTCATCAGCATAATTTCAAGTGTATCAAGCTGTTTATCAGTAAAATCCTTGTATGCTCTGAAAAAATCTTTTAAGAATGCGATGTGCTGTGAAAGTCTTGTTACTTTGTTAAATGCATCTGGTGCGTCCTTATCCGCTTCACTTTGACCATCATTCCACGCCTTTGGTTCAAGAGGATTAATTTTGTATCTGCCAGTCATAAAGTCAATATAGCAACCACCAAGAGAATTTGTTAAATCCTCGTATTCAGCTTCAGGGTCAAGAATAATAATCTTCTTTCCGCTTTCTCTGATATTTGTTAAGAGCAACTTCATTAAATAACTCTTACCCTGACCGCTGTTACCAAGAATAAGTATATTGCTATTTGTCTTATCCTCTGTTCGTCTGTCAAAGTCAACAAGAATATTTGTACCGTATTTATCACGACCGATATAGAAACCATTTGGGTCCGTTTTACCGCTGAAATTAAACGGAAACAGATTGGCAACTGATGAAGCCGGCAAAACTCTTTCATACATACTACCAAACTGATTACTACCTAATGGATTAACAGACGAGAAGCCCTCTTTCTGACGAAGTGTAAGCCTATCCACATCAATCTTTGAACGGGTAAGCTCCATTGCGATATCAGTCTGTAGTTCTCTTAGTTTTGCTTTACTTTTAGCTTTGAGTTCAATAAACACAGAACAATGAAGCAATGGTTCTTTATTCATTCGTAGGTTTGAAATCAATGAGGCCACATCACGGAGGTTTCCCTCTGCTTCAATGGTATCATTTACATCGTTACCACCTGACTTTAGCTTGTTTTTGCGTGTGGCATTCTGTATGATTTTTCTCTGTTCCATACTTTCCACAAGCCTGTGATATATGCGGAGAGTTACTCCGTTTCTGTCTGCAAGCTGTGATAATATTGCCTGTTCTTCCGTACTCGGCGGATATTCTCTGACTGCCCACACACTGCGGTATGAGTCACCGACTATGTAATAATCGGTGAAAAATTTAATGGTAGACGGCAGAATCATATCAAAGAAATCTTTAGTGTATATTTCTTCTGCCTGTTCGGGTGTGAGTACCTTTGGTTTTCTATTGAATAGTCCCATATCTTAAACCTCCCTTTAATTTTGGACTGCCAACACAAGTATGCGGTCATCCTGATTGTATCCGTAACAGGTTGAAAGCGTTAAAATCTGCTGACCGTAAACAGGTGTGATTTCTGTGTTATACAGAGATTTTGTTTTTGCATAACTGATCCATTTTTCATAGGTTTTGTCCAAATCTGTTGTTAAAAATTTGTACCAATCATCATCGGATTTTATTTTCATAACTGAAAAGACAGAGTACGCAAATACTCCGTCTTTCGTTTCAAGCACAACTATAGGATGTTCTGTAAAATAAGAATAATCGGTATAGTTGCAAAGGTCTGCAAACATTGTGCCATTGTTCATATGATGACCGTATATGATTAAATTTGTACTGTCAGCAAAACATCTGCTGTCCAGAAACGGTGTACCGCTATAGCTGTACTCGCCGTAAAAGTTTTTGTTCAGATACTTCTGCGGATTACTCGGTGTGTGCATAACAGGGTAATTAATATTTGTGCCTGCTATGCTTATCCAGCCGAAACATTCGGAATTCATTGAAATAAGTTCTGATATTGAATGAGGTTCATAATAGGTTGTGTAATACACAGGCTGTTCAGTTTGAAATTCATCATCCGAATCGCTGACTTTTAATAAATTTGGATTTATGAATTGTTCTTTTTCAGTATCATTACCTGTCGATTCCTCAGTAACAATTTCTGCAAGGTTTTTAAAACTTTCATTCTCTTTGTACTCTGTAAACACCTGCGAAAATATTGAAACCAGGCAGGAAATTATAACAACAGAAAATACGCCTATCACAATTCCTATTTTGATTTTTTCTTTATGTTTCTTCATAGGTATGCTCCTTTTCATAATACTGCTCGCCGTCATAATCGGGCATCAAATCGCCGTTCATACTTGCGTCAAAATATATTGCAAGAAAACGCTTGATGTCGGCTTTCTTCATTCTGGTTACTTCAAAGCCTTGGTCTGAAATAATCTTCTCAACTCTGTTTGCTTTCTGCAAAACATTTTCTGATTTTGAAGATTTACACCTTGCAATGAACAGGAACTGTCTTGCGGTTGAGGTTTCGGTCTGAATACTGTCGAGAAAATCCAGATCCTTATTCAATATTTTTCTGACTTTTTCATTCTGTTCAGCTTCCATTCTGCCTTTGATATAGCTTTTGTTTGTATCGAAGCACTCGCAGGAATCGGTACAGGTGATCTCAATATCCGGCACAGCAGAAAGTACCATCATCAGGTGCCGCACCTTGATTTCGATATTCGTGTGAGAAAGTACGGAAATATTTGTCGGCTGAACCATATAGAAAATAAATTCTTCCTTGCCGACCTTTAAACCATTTTTCGTAAAGGTTTTTATGCCCAGCAAGTCCTGAACGGACTTGCCTTTTCGTTTTGTTTTTTTCTGCTTGTTCTTCATTTATTTGCCCCTTTCTGCCCAGAAATATATCTGTTGAGTTGATATAAAATACTTTACGGCATAGCGTGTGAAATCAAGAATTGTTGTATCTTCCAGTCTTATTGACAAAAAGCCGAAACAGAGAGTTACCGCAAGAGGTACGATTATCCTTGCCTGTGCAAGTATTAGAATTGATAACAAAAGCGCTATGCTCATAATTGCAAAATCCCGTAAGCTCCACAGCCATAGATTGGCTGTGGCTTTTAGGTTTTGCGGATATAAATAAGTGGTCATAATCTTTAAATTCCTTTCGTCTTAAATCGGAGCAAAGTTCTAACAAGCTTGTTTGATTAGAACTTTGCGATAGATTGCAACTTGTGCCAAGGAGCATTGCTCCTCTGCTTTTTAGCGGAAATTTTACGCTAAAAAGCAGTAATGTTCTACGCAACATAAGTGGAGTAGAACATTGGCACTAAGTTATTTAGCCGCCCTTGCAACACTTCTCGTCAGATTAACAGCAGTTGTTGTTGCGTGAACAATGCTTGTCATATTCACTTTAACTGATGAATCCAGTCCGAACTGCTGTGCAATTCTAGGAACTTCGTTTGATGCAAGCATTATTCCAAGTCCTAAAAACATATTGCCGGGGAAGGTTAGCAACCCGAGGAACAGCAGAGTTGTCTGCATAAATGCCGTAAGGCACAGTGCCGCTATCTGTTTCATCCACTGATTAAAGCCGTCCTGATATCCTCTTGGAACGCTGAACATATACAGCGCACCTACTGCCATTTGTATGAGCAGAATTCCTCCACGCTTGATGTTCGCAAAAAAGATTTTTATTACGCAGTAGGCAAAAGCAATCATACATAACAGATTCAGCAAACCAAAATTCACTTGAACAGAAACTGCAAAACTACCCTCTAAAACGCTTGTGCTTTGTCCGGCTAAATCAAGGCTTTGCTGTCCTGCCATTATGGACGACAAATCCTTTGAAAATGTGTTTTGCAGGCTGATGCAGAACTTATACAACTCCACAGGTACTACGCCAAACAGCGAACAGGCAAAGAACCCTTTTAATACATTTATAGCGGTTGTTTTGATATTTGCTCTGCCGTTCTGATACTCTATTGCAACATCGAATACGGCAACGACCGTGCCTGCGACGAACAATGCCCAGCCAAAAAGAGTAAACAGATTTATTGTCGCCTGCACCCATTCAAGGTCAAACACATCTGCGCCCATATTTCCCATCATAGTGAAAAAGTCTGCGACAGCGTTGTAAATCGTTTCATAGAACCACTGTAACATCGTGTTCCATATAGCGTTTGAGATTTGCTCACCGAGGTAATCAAACACACCGCCTATGGCACTTCCGATTCCGCCGATGAAATCTCCTAACCAGTCAAAAATATAAATCACCTCGCAAAAGGCTGTTATGATTCAACACAACAGCCTTATTTTTATTGTTATCAAAGTACCGTCCAGATGTATAGCGGTGCAGTCAGCGAGAACACAAGACAGCCGAAAAGTATTGCAGGCGCAGTGAACTCAAACTGCCCATGTTTTCGATAGTCCATATACGCCGTTGCGAGTTTAACAAAGAAAAGTATAGCAAGAATCATATCCACCGCAGGAAAAACAACATTATTTACAACATTTTTAATCTGTGTTTGTGCCGAGTTCCATGTGCTTTCAATGGCTGATGATACATCGCCTGCGGCAAAGACTGTTACTGCCGATATTCCGAGCATTAACAGTATTACTGATACGCCTGATAACCATTTAATTAACTTAGTTCTTCTTGATTTTATCATTTTTTACCTCCGATTTTCTTAAATCATTCTCCGATATATATCTGACTTCGATGTTCAGTTTTTCTGCAAAGCGAATTTCTGTTTTCATACCCTCGGTTAATTCATCACCGAAAACCCAGACCGCATCACACACCCAAAGCATAGAAAGTCCCGCAAGCATACCAAGGTTTCTTTCTTCTTTGTTGCTGTCATCTAAAATCAGCGCATAAAAATGCGGTATGAACGGAGCCATACCGCACTCTAACGCATATCGGGCATATCGTTTTGCGTTTTCAATATTTGCAGATACATTACCGCCCAAAGGCGAACAGATATACACCCTGCGCATTATTCATCGTCCTCATCTTTCTTCTTAAATTTGATGATGAGAAATGCAATTAAACCGCCGACAGCAACAGAAGCCAAGCCGATATAAAAGCCAAGATTTGAATTGTCGCCTGTCTGTGGTTTTTCGGGTTCAGGCTGTGGATGAATTGTTACTGTCTGAGCCTTGTCATCAATGTCAGCGTGTACGGCGATTTTCGTTTCATCACGGTAGAGAGTTTCAAACACAACGATTTCTGTATCTTTAGTAATTACAGAGCCGTCAAAAGTGAAAGATACTGTTACTTCGCCGTCTGCTGTTTCGGGTGTGAATGTTACTTCGGAACAAACTTCTTTGCCGTCAACAAGGAATTGCTTACCCGTGGATTTATCCATAAGGACGCCCTTGATTGTGTATTCTTTTCCTGCTGTGAGATGTTTGTAGGAAACAACATCGTCAATGGTAATATCACCGTTAACTGTGAATTCCTTTTTGCCGTCTATAGTTGCAGTTGTTCCGAGTTCAGGTATTTTATCGTTCTCGACTGTGATTTCGATAATTTCCTTGTTCTCAGAAATTGTTACGGTATAGTTTTCTTCATTAGGGAGATAACCCTCGGCAGGCTTTAATTCACTGACAATGTATTCGCCGTATGGAACATTTTCAAAAGTGAAGATTCCTTCCTCATTTGATTCGGATGTCAGAATTGCAGTTTCTTCTGTAAATTCGGTTTCATTATTACTGAATAAGCCGAACAATGCGCCTGTGATTTTTTCGCCTGTTTCACGGTCTATCTTCAAGCCTTTGATTGTGCCGTAAATAATGCTGTTGATGATTGGCTCACCGTCATTTACAGAGATATGAACACTCGCTGTATCCTGTCCTGCATACTCAAACACAACAGGATATTTTTTATCGGAGAGGATATAGTGGTTATCTGTGCTGATTTCCTTAACATAGTAACTGCCGATTGGAATATCAGTTGTAAACTGTGATTTGCCTTTTTCATCACAGGTGATGATTTCAATAAGTCCGTTCTTTGGAATAACTGTGCCGTTGGAAGCCTTCAAATCTTCATCAGCGTAAAGTCCGAATGAAACATTCAGAATTTCGTCATTGTTTCCGATATTGAATTTTTCGTCCTGTTCAAGAATTTTTGTAAGGTCGATTTCAACCTTTTGCCTGTCGTTTGTAAATGAGGTTGAGGTGTTGGTTACCTTTTCATTCTGTCCTGAGTAGGTAAGTTCAACCGTATGAGGTTCGGGATTGATAACTGTTCCATACGGAGCAACGGTTTCAACAACACGATATTTACCGAGGTAAAGCAGTTTGCTTGTTGCTGTGCCTTTATTGTTTGTTTTCAGAGTTGCGACAAGCTCGTCTTTCTTTGCTCTTACTGTTCCGTCAGGGGTTTTAATGTCCGCATCTGCATAAATTTCAAACACTGAACCCGATAAACCGTTTACAGAATATTCAGGCTGATAGAGCAAAACTTCTTCTCCTGATGAAGTTACATTTGAAAAAATCTCGCCTGTTTTTTCTACGGTAATTGTACCTTTCTGCGGTGTGTTTTTCTTCTCGGCTTTTACGATTGTAACGCCGTTTTCTTCGCTTATCTTTTCTGCTGTAATGTCAAAATATACAGGTGTACTGTCGAGGATATATCCGTAGGGAGCCTGCACCTCAACGACTGAATAGCCTTTGCTGTAGGGCAGAGATTCGGGTGTAATTAGATAACCCTCGCTGTTCGTGTAGAATGTGTCAATAGTTGTAACCTCGGGATAGGTGTAGGTCATAGTCACGAGCTTTCCGTCAGGATTATAAATCTGAAAGCCTGCGCCTGCATACGGAATCTGTTTGCCTGTTTCGCTGTCAACCTTTACTATCTTTACATAGCTTTCAAGGCTTGCGTTATTGATGAGGTATTTGTAAGTCTTATTATTTTCAGAAATAAACACATCAAAATCAGCAATGAATTCTGTTCCATTCCAGCCTTTGGTCTGATGAACAGTGTATGTGCCGTAAGGCAAATCCTTTGTTTCCGCAAAGCCGTACTCGTCACAAATAAGATTATCTCTTTCGGATTCTTTTGCTTTTACATAGCTTCCCGATGATTTCAGATACACCTGAAATTCAGCACCTTTTTCGGGAGTTTCAATTTTTGTACTGCCGTCATCGGTGTGCTTTATGATTGAAATTTTACCCTTTAAAATATCCTCGGTTACGCACATTGAAATGCTGTTATTTTCAAGCGTATATTTTTTTGACTCTGCACCGATATGATATTCGGTTTCGTCAAGCAGATAACCTTCGCTTGGTTCAATTTCTTTTAAAGTCCAGTTGTCACCGCAAATATAGTAAGATGTGGTGAAACTGCCGTTTTTGTCTGTTGTATATTTATCTACCAGATTACCATCGTTGTAGATGCCGTAAACTGCGCCTGCAAGTGTTGCATCGCCCTGTGAAGTCTTTGTTTCAGCGTCTTTTTTTGTAACAGTCAGATTCCACTTTTTAAGAACATTACTGAAAGATACAGTTGCCGTTTTCCCACTTTCAACATTTACGGTCTTTGATTTTTGTTCCGCATACTCTGTCGGAGTATGCTCGGTAACCGTGTATTTTCCGGGGACAAGGTCGGTTAATTCAAATTCACCTTTTGAGTTTGTTTTTACAGTTTTGCTGTAATCGTCGCCTTTGACGGTAAACTCAATATTTGCAACATTGCCGTCCTCGGAAGTTTTAACAAGCTTTAGATTGCCCGAGCTTGTCTTGACCTTGAAATATGCTCTTATCGGGTCAGCATCGTTTTCAACACCTGTAATGACATCCTGAAGGCTTGCGTCACCGTAGGGAACAAGAGTTGTATTTCCTACGCTCGGCATTGACTTTGCAGAGTTGAATGTTACTGTATCGTTGATGGGATTCGAGGAGGTGAGTGTCAGCTTGTTGCCTGATACAGATGCGCTCACACCGCCTGTTGTCTTGAAGCTAAAATCCGAAAGAATACTGTTGCTGTCGGTAAGGGTTAATGTGTACTTTCCGTCCGAGTATTTCATCTCATAGGTTTCAGCCTTTGAGGCGATTGCAGATGCAAAGCTTGGAACAATTGAATAATTTGCAAGGCTTTTTGAGATAGCATTGTAAACTGACTTAACTCCGGGATTTGCACCGCCTGCACAGATACCGTCAATGAACTTTGTATTCGTACACTTGTAACCGTCAGCAGTACTTCTGCAACCTGAAACAAACTCCCATACAATCAGCTGTGTTGCCACCCATTTCTGATCCTCTGTTCCGCTTAAGCTTTTTTCCGAACCGGGTTTGCCGTAGAGCAGAGCAAGGTTGATTGCTTTCTGCTTTGCCGAGCCTAAATTCTTCCAAACGGTTGAGGCACTTTCTGTCAGCGTATTGCCTGAGTAGAGTGTATGACCGGGTTCAATGCAATAGGCTTCTTTGCCGTCTGCAAAAATCTTGCACAGCTCTTCGCCCACTGTACCTACAGTATAACCGTCGCTGACTGTGGTCTGCTGGAATTTGATTGTGTTCCCAGTGCTGTCATAACAGTAATCAAAGGTAATTGTAACCTTATCACCGCTTGCCGCGCTTACAGGGAGTGAGAACATTGTTCCGAATATTACGGCAACCACGAGTAAAAGTGCTGTTATTCTTGTGAAATTCCTTTTAGCTAAAATGTTTTTCATTCTAAAAATTCCTTTCTTTGTAAAAAATAAAGCAAAGTCGGTTGACTCTGCCTGCTGATAAAATATTCTGTTTTTGCTTACTCAAATCATAATTTCATCGCCTGCCCTTCACCATAATCTTCATCTATATCATAAGACTGCTCACTGCCGTCTATGATATTTACATACTCGCCGATAATGTTCAGCGCTTCGCAGTAACTGCCAGAACTCGTAACACGACTACACATTTCTTTTGCCTCGTCAGCCATACCGTTTTGTTTGAGAGTGTGACTTGCAATTCCTAACAGATTGAATATGTTGCCGTCCTGACCTATCAATGCACAGTCAGGTTTGACCTTTTCTGCTTTGATTTGCTCAGGTTCAAAACCGCCGAGCCTGTTATCCACATAATCGGACAGCCACATTCCTGCAAAGGCTGTATATGACTGCAACCGCCACATTGCAAGCTTGCCGATGTCGAGGTGGACATCTTCAAAGGGATAGAGAATACAGGTAACGCCGTCACTCTTGAACACAGAAACATTCTCAAACCTTGTATTGTGAAGAAGTATTCCCTTATCCGTGAGCATTTTATTAATGCCGTCCACCCATTCCTGTGTTTCACCTCCGCATCCCTGCAGGATGAGTCCTTCCTTGCCGTTCATACGGCGGAGGTCTGTTAGAGTTATTTTGTTTATTTTCATTGAGATCATTCCTTTCAAAAAAATAACAGCACCCGATTAAGAGTGCTGTCTATACTTTATTTAGCAGTAAACTACATATATTTTGTTGTTTTCTGCAATTACATTGAATGATAAGTCGCTTGGGACTATGCCGTCACTTTGATAGTAGTAGGCTACATACTCAACATCACCATAGCAATCTGCTGTCAGGCTTTGCGTATCATCATAATATGATGCGTTTGTGGGCGAGAACCAGCTTGCGTTGCCTGTGTTCAGCGAGGAATCGTATTTCATTCCGAGCTGCTGACCGTAGGCTATGCAGGCACTCACCGCATACTGAACATCAACCGTTTTTGCTTTGGTAGGCGGTTGTGTAGGCTTTTCCGTAGGTTTCTGCGTCGGCTTTTCAGTGGGAATTTCTGTTTCTTTTTCAGCAGTTGATTCCGATTTTTGCTGATTGCTATTTACTGTATTCCTGCTGTTGTTCTGAACCTCGGATTGTGTTTCCTGAATTGAATCCGTTGCCGAAACAACTGCCGATTTTTGCCCACTGTCGGCTTTTTCTTCGGTTTTTGTATTCTGTCCCGAAGGCTCTGTTTCTTTTGAAACGGTGGTTTTTTCGGCGGTGGTTGTTGTTTCGGTTGTTGCCATTTCAGAACTTTCCCCAGATGCAGAAACACCCACGGAAGTTGAAACCGTGGGTGATAAAGAACTGTTATCCATTGTTTCTTCTGCCGTACAATCTGTGAATGTTCCTGCCATTAATATTATGCTTATCATTATTGCGATTTTCTTTTTCATACTATCGCCGTCCTTTCAAGCAACAAGTATATCCAAAGAATTTGAAATGTCCAGAGATTTTTAAAAAAGAACTACGATATATACTTCCTTATAATTCGATAATCATTCCATAAGCGTGTATCTTGCATTATATTGTAATTATCATACATTCTGATATCTTCAAGTTGTTTATAAAATGAGTTTTCCTTTCCAACATATACTCCTTCATCACATTTTGAAAGGAATTTAAATTGATCGGCAGTGATGTCAATAATCATCTGTTCATTCATTACAAGCCAAGCGTGATTTGTGGTGTTATAGGGATTTTTATCTCTATACACACCATTCACTTGTTTTGTGTGAATATAATATGTTTCATATAAATAATACGCTAAAAGATCGCATGAATCATCACAACAACCATTAGGAAATTTAATCATCCTGTCTTGAAAGCTAAACTTCCTATTAGCTTTTGCCTCAATTATTGCTTTACGAAAATTCACCGCAATATTATAAACATCTTGATTTTTCATATTTATCTCAAACTCCTGTTTTTAGTACAGATATTATACACTACTCAAAAGCTACGGTCAACCGATTTTACATACTCTGCGAAAAGCTTTGCGTTTCATCTTCCGACATCTTTTCGACTTCATCCTCACTCTGCTGTTCATCAAGTGCCTGATGATATGCTTCCATAACCTTGCTGTTTAGCATATCTCTTGACTCCTTTGAAATCGGGTGAGCAATCTCGCTGAACTTTGTTTCGCCGTTTTCGTCAACATAGTTACTTACAGGCATTGCAACAAATAAGCCTTTTCTAGAATTCATCACTCTGATTCCGTGAATAGCCACCGCACCGCTGACAGTAACGCTTGCAAATGCCTTTGTGTTGCAGTCATCTACATCAACGAGCTTATCAATTCTTACCTTGATATACGGTAGTTTCCTTTTCTGATTGTTGTATTTATTTACTTTGAAATTAGTATTTTGTGCCATTATAAAATTACCTCCGATTTAGCGTTTCTGTTTTTCTGCCCACAGCAGAGAAAGATGCAAAAGTGCATCTCTCTGTTCTTCCTCGGATAGGCTGTCGAGGAAATCTTCAAGGGTGAAATTTTCCTCGAATTCTTCAGCAAATTCATTACAGTTATCGCAAATTTTTTCTCGTTTTACCAATACCGAGCCGTCATCCTGCTGTGTGAAAGACAAAATGTCATTGTATTTGAATCCGATTCGCTTGCGGATTTCGTAGGGAATTGTAATCCGTCCTCTCCCACCGAGAACTCTGTACATTTTTAGCATTGATCGCCCTCGTTTTCTGCTTTGCATTCATCACAAATGCAGTCACCGCAATTACACTCATCATCGCACCTCTCAATAACGATAACGCCGTTGGTTGCCGTGACCTGCACCGTTGAGTCTGATGTTATGCCCGACACGATAACCGTATCAAGCGGTATGCCTATAAATACTAAATTGTTCATTGCTTCATTTTCCATGATATTATACTCTCCTTAAGAATTTTATCTAAAATTTTATCTAAATTTTTATCGTAATCCGTCTGCATATCAAGCAGACTTAATTGCCTTGGCTTTGCACGTTCTCGCTCGTATAAATCGTAGTTTGCAATCAATAGTTCAGGGAATTCTCTGCCTGCCTCATACTTCTGAACCATACTGTGGATTCGCTTGAAATCAAAGAAAGCGTAACCATCATATAAATTGCGAATTTCCGTACAATCATTGTATGACACAAGCCATTTGCCCTTTGCATTTGCAAGTGCGTTTTTCAGCCTTATATGGTCATTCCAAGTGAATCCGCACTGATACACATACTCGCTTGAAAAGTACGGAGGATCACAGTAGAAAAATGCGTTTTCTCTGTCATAATGCTTGATTAATACCTCGAAATCCTGATTTTCAATGACAACATTTTCAAACCGTTTGCCTACTTGCTCTATCAGTTTGAAAAGACTCACAACCGAAAACGGCTGACAGGCAAATGATTTTCCGCCACTTGAATAACTGTATCGTAAAAGTTTAAGAAACATTACGGCTCTGCGCAAATCGTAATCCTTTTTCATCTTGACATACAGATTTATAACTTCTTCTGCTTTTAATTCAGACAGGATAATTTTCGTCAACTGCAACTCCTCATCAAGGTATTTATCGTCAAACTTTTCCTGCTTGAAAAAATCCCTGATTGCATTGAAATCATCCCTTGAATTAAGCGGATAGAATCCCAACTCTTTTATGAAAGCCAAAGGTCTGTCACGCATACAGCGAAAGAGGTTTACAAGATTGTGGTTGTAATCGTTATACACTTCAAATTTATCAGGTTTTTTCTTGCCTAAAAGCACCGCACCCGAACCTCCGAAAGGTTCAATATACCTTTCGTAATTCAGAGGAAACAGGGCGTACAAAATATGAAGGACGGAAGTTTTGTTTCCCATCCAACTCACAGGGGTTTTAATAAATCCCACCTCCAAATCAAGCCTTTATGAATTTATCAATCGCCCCTGAAACGACAAAAAGCCGTTGATTAAGTATTTAACTCAACCAACGGCTTATATATATTGAAACCAATATCAGTCGTTCGGAACGATTGATATTAGTCGTTGTTATTTAAATTTTACTGTCTGCCTTTTTAATAATCTTACCGATTTCAGAGATTACATTTACTGTCACAGCGTTTCCTGCCATCTTGTAGAGCCTGCTGTCGGATAGTCCTGTCGCTTTTGCCTTGTCGAATTGATCGTCTGTGAAGCCTTGTAATTTCCAGCACTCCCTCGGAGTAAGTTTTCTTATTCTGCCGATATGAACTTCTCCGTTTGGCTCAACAAAAGCAACTGCGAATTTTTCATCATCTGCAATATTCGTGCTTTCTACGAAAACACCAGAATGTTCAGCCTTGTGGTTACTGATTCCCGAATCATGTCTTGCAGTTATGCACCTTGCAATTTCTGTCAGCTTGGGTTCGGGGTTCAGGTCGATGAAATAATATGCCTGAGTTGCGGAAGTTGTCAGAGTATGCGCTATCTGACTTCCTACTCTGCCACGCCTTGAATTTTGTCCTGAAAAGGCAGTATCAATGCTGTCGCCGGGATATGCGATCTGATAACCGTCTTTAGTTTTAGATTTTATCGGCAGACCAAAATTTTCGGTATTTTCAATGAGATAAAGTCCCGAATGACCGCCGAATCCGCCCGAACCGCTTGTAAGCGTACAGCTTAGTCCTTTTGATGAGTAGATTCGTTCACCTTGCGTTGGGTTTTCTTTGTATAAGAGCTTTTCCGCTTGCTTGCGTGAAAGATAATACTTCTCCGGCACATTGTCCTCTAAGATAGCCGATAATGAACACTCGATTTCGTGACTGGGGAACTCCGAAATTTTTGCTGTTAAGTATCTGCCAGCACACATCATACCCCAAACCATCCAATGTACGGAGGATTGTTTCAAATGTTTTGCCTGAGTCATGGTTAAGCAGACCGGGAACATTTTCGAGGAAGAGACACTTAGGTTTTTTAACGGCAGAAATTCGAGCAATCTCGAAAAACAGCGTTCCTCTTGTATCGTCAAATCCTTTTCTTGCTCCGGCGATTGAGAAGGACTGACAGGGAAACCCTCCAACAAGAAGGTCGAAATCGGGTAACTGTTCGGGTATAATTTTTCTTGCGTCATCAAAGTAAAGTTCACCTCCTGTATCGTACATTGCTTCATATGCCTGCTTTGCATACTTGTCGATTTCGCAGTATCCGACGCACTCAAAACCGCCTATGGCTTCAAGCCCCGAACGGAAACCGCCGATACCTGCAAACATATCAAAATATTTGATGGTCATAAATCTTCAGCTCGCCGAAGATTTAAAGATTAAGCCACACCTCACATTCCTATTTTAATTCCGTTGTTCTCATTAGGAACTTCATCTTCTACTTCTGATTCGGATTGATTTTCTGCTTCGATTTCTTGCTGCGTAAGCTTTCTGAATGAGTCCTCACCGGGAACTACACCGAGTGTTCGACCATTGTCCCACTCAGGAAATATCGTACCCAACGAATCAACAAATTTAACCGTTCCTCTTGTGCCTGAGGTCACAGGTGCATAAGGGTCATTCATAGAGATAAGCTCAATTCTTGTACCCGGCGGATACAATTTCTTTGTGCTTTCAGATATTCTGCGCTGTCTTTCGTATTCGTTCAAGTTTAACACCTCCAATATTTTACTACTAAATAATTGTTTTGTTGGACTTCTGATTTTTGTTCTCATAAAATCAACCGCCGTCTTTCTTCTTTCTGTCTGTTTTAAGTTTTTTGTTGTCAGAGAAATGTGCTTCATCGATTTCATCGCAATTGTCATTGCACCTGTCAAAATTAGGTTTCTGTTGCATTTCTCTTTCAAACTTCCTGAGTTCAGGAGTGTCGGTAAAATACATATCAATCATTCCTTTCAATTTTTTGTAAATAAAAAAAGGCAACCGTTCTAATCAAAAAAATTAAAACGATTGCCAAATAAAAAAAGAGCCAATTACTATATCTCTAAAATAAGAAATATAATGATTGACTCATATATTTGATAATATTAAATTAAGCAGATTAGCGAAAGTAATCAGTTTTCTTTACCTTTAACTAAATTTTGTAGCTTTTCAACAGCTTCATCTTTAGTTTCAGAATCCTTCACTATTTGGATAATTGAGTTCATAAGAACATCAAATTGTTTGTCTGTCATATTTTCGAACTCCATATCTTTTCCTTTCCGATAAAACAATTATCACTTCTACCGGAAATTTGTATATAAGTAATTGAGGCTCATAGAAAAACTATGAGCCTCTTTTGGCTCCCCCAACTGGGCTCGAACCAGTGACATCATGATTAACAGTCATGCGCTC
>OGUP01000900.1_pt1 | contig 18179 bp, 18 predicted proteins | sample 1553661 | NCBI WGS metagenome assembly OGUP01 (sample SAMEA2580026, study PRJEB22360) | human gut metagenome | biome: human gut; feature: human-associated habitat; material: faeces | place: Denmark | collected 2008/2010
ATCCAGACACTCTTTAAATGAACCATAGACATATTCATACTTCCAGCCGGTTATATAAGAAATTTTCTGAAGATATTCATAGCCTGCTCCCTGCTTATGTTCCCCATAACTTCCTTCCTGAAAATTGGAATATGGAAAATAGCCAACTCTCACGGTTTTATTTTCTTCCTCTATTACCTGAGTTGTTTTCCCGTCACTTTTCATTTCCGACGCATAAACAAAAACCGGTACAAAAAGCAACATGATAAATGCAAAAATGCTCAAATAGAATCTTTTTTTCTTACCTTTTTTCTTATCTGCTTTTCTATCTTTCTGTTCATTCAGTCCCTTTGTTTCCCTCATAATCATAAAATCTGTAAGCATCTCTTTTTGTACTTTGTCTGATATGATTAACTGTTTCATATTCCTCTATATTGCATAAAAAATATTATAACAAAATAGCATGCAATTGTCATCATTACTCAAGCTTTATGTCTATTATTTAATGGATATTTTTGTTTTTTACTCATATACAGAATCAAAAAACAGGTGCCTGCCTCTGGTTCTCACCAAAGACAGACACCTGTCATTTTATTTCAGACTATATATACTTTTTTAGATCTCAGCCAGTTTCAGCAGATCCGGAATCTTGGATTCCCAGCCAAGTGCCATGATATGTACACCCTGACAGTATGGCTTGCACTCTTTGATAATACGTGCAGCGATCTCAACACCTGTGATACCTGCTTTTGTCTTTTCTTTGTCTGCTTTCAGTTCTTCGATCATTTCGTCCGGAACATGAATACCGGCAACGTTATTGTTCATGAATCTTACCATTCCAACTGACTTCGGAATGATGATACCAACCTGTACCGGTTTACCGAACTGTTTTGCTTTTTCCATGAATTTGATGAATTTCTCCGGCTCAAATACAGCCTGTGTCTGGAAGTAATCTGCACCTGCAGCAACTTTTCTTTCCATTTTTGCAAGCTGTGCATCAACAGAATCACTGCATGGAGATACTACAGCACCTTTGGAGAATTTCGGCGGTTCACCAACCAGTTCGTTTCCACCAAGGTCTACACCTGACTCCAGAAGTTTTACTGTATGAAGAAGAGATACGGAATCAAGGTCGAATACCGGTTTTGCCTGCGGATGGTCACCCATCTTTGTATGGTCACCTGTCAGGCAGAGAATGTTCTCAATACCAAACATTGCAGCACTTAAAAGATCAGATTCCAGAGCAATACGGTTTCTGTCACGGCATGCAAGCTGGAAGATCGGATCCATTCCTGCATCTTTAAGAACTTTACACATTGCAAGAGAGCCAAGACGCATAACAGAAGACTGGTTATCTGTTACGTTAACTGCATGGACATCTTTGAGATATGTTTTGGCTTCCTCTACCAGTTCATCTACATGAATTCCTTTCGGCGGTCCTACTTCTGCTGAAACTACAAATTCACCACGGTCGAATAATTCTTTCATTTTCATTGTACATTGCTCCAATCATTATAATATTATAATTTATCAGGCTTCGTAACTAAATAGTTACCAGACATTTTAATTATTTTACTTCATCATCTGTCGCAAAATTATGAATCTGTGTCGGGCATTTCAGTGCGTCAAGGCGTCCGATTTCTTTCAGGCGTCTGTAGATGCGTTCCCATCCACATTCCATCTCACTGTCTACTTCACATTTTCCATTCTTGGAACCACCGCACTGGCCATTAACAAGGCTCTTTGAACATGCTGTGATCGGACAGATTCCACCTGTCAGGTTCAGATAACATTCGCCACACTGGTCACATTTGTACTCTAATGGTGTCACACCCTGGAAACCTGGTACCGGATATGTATCACAGGCTGCGCAGACCATCTTGTCATCCAGATATTCGGCAACTGTCTGTACACCAACACCACAGGAGAATACCAGAACCAGATCTGCTTCCTGGATCTTACTCATATGTTTCTTAAGGCGAAGTTCCAGATTTTCCGGATTACAAATGTAATCCGTTGTCATGATTCCTGTTACCGTTCCCTCAGCAGCAAGCTCTTTCTGAAGTTCAACAGCTTCTTTTTCCGGAAAACGAACTTCTTTACATCCGTGGCAGTTAATGATAAAAACTTTCTTTCCAGCTGTCAGTGATGTGATGGTTTCTTTTGCTTTTAACTGAGTAATCAACATATCACTTCATCCCCCTTACTGCATTTTTTCCGGCTTTGATACTGTTAATGATCGGAATCTTGGAAGAACAGATATACTGACAGCATCTGCACTCAACACAGTCCATGACATTCATGTCCTTCATGCCCTGCCAGTTCTCTTCTTTCGCATATTTTACGAAATACAGAGGAGAAAGTTCCATCGGACATACGTCCACACAGCGTCCGCACTTGATACATGGCTGCTCTTTGGTCTCATCTGTATCAATGGCGATGATACCGTTGGAGCCCTTCATCATAGGTACCTCCAGAGTGTTCAGAGGGAATCCCATCATAGGTCCGCCCATCTTGACCAGAACATCGTCATCTGTAAATCCACCGCAGTAATCGATCAGCTCTTTTACGCTGGTACCGATCTTGATGATAAAGTTGCCAGGATTCTTGATCTTCTCGCCTGTTACGGTTGCAACACGCTCGATCAGCGGCATACCCTTCTGGATCGCATCGGAGATCGCTTTTACAGTACTGATATTATCTACGATAACGCCAACATCTGCCGGAAGGCCGCCGCTTGGAACCTTTCTGCCCATGACGCGCTTGATGAGAGTTTTCTCAGCACCCTGCGGGTATTTGGTTCTTGCAACAAAAACTTCCATATTTCCGATATCGGCAACTTTTTCCTGCATTAATTCGATCGCATCCTGCTTGTTATCCTCGATGACAATGATGCCCTTCTCAGCACCTGTTGTCTTAAGGATCGCTTTCAGACCGAAAATAATATCATCAGCAAACTCAAGGAGAACCTTATGGTCTGCTGTTAAATATGGCTCACACTCACATCCGTTGAGAAGGATGGTATCAACCGGTTTTGCAGGTTTCAGCTTGACACAGGTCGGGAAACCTGCACCACCCATACCAACGATTCCGGCTTCTTTTACGATCTCAATGATCTCATCCGGTGTAAGTTCGTCCAGGGCTTTATGTGGCTGTACGGATTCGTGCAGAGTATTTTTTCCGTCGGATTCGATGACAACTGCCATCACCTCACTGCCTCTTGTACCATGCATACGTGGCTCAACAGCAACTACGGTTCCGCTTACACTAGAATGTACCGGTGCGCTGATAAATCCGGCAGCTTCTCCGATCTTCTGTCCAACCTTTACTGTGTCGCCTACTTCCACGATCGGGTTGGCAGGTGCACCAAGATGCTGGGACATGGAGATCACAACCGTCTTCGGATCCGGGAATTTCTTCAGATCGATATGCTCGCTGAATTCCTTATGCTCTGACGGATGAACGCCACCATAGTATCCGTTCAGTCTGTCCTCTCTGATAGACTTCACGTAATCATTGATCACCTTAAAGTTAACCTTGGAGTAATCACGTACCTGTACCGGCTGATTCAGGAACTCTTCCAGACGACCCTGTTTTGCCAGTCTCTGGTAGATCTTCTCCCATGCGCAGTCCTTGTTAGGATCCACTTCACATTTCCCGTTCTTTGCTCCGCCGCACTGTCCATTCACAAGACTCTTGGAACAGTCGACGATAGGACAGACGCCTCCGGTAATGTTCAGATAGCACTGTGCACATGCATCACAGCTCTTTTTGGTAAGTGCCATGCCGTGATGGCCTCTGTAGTTAAGGGTATTACTTGCTGCAATCACCGGCTTACCGGTCAGATCTGCAACAGTCTGGATACCAAGACCACAGGAGATCACAACTACATTCTCTGTACCTTCCGGCAGCAGATCCTGTAATTTTCTTTCTGTGTGCATCTTGTTGCACAGAAAATCGAATTTCGCACTGCCTGTGACGGTTTTTCCCTGCTCCGCAGCAAATTTCAGGAATTCCTCGCAATCCGGTTCGTCAACGGTCTCAAATTCCTTGAAACACTTGTTACAGGCGATTACAAACAGATTGTCCCTGCCGTTCAGCACTGATGCAAGCTCATCACTGCTTTTCAGCTTGTACTTAGTATAGTTTTCCAATTGCTCACCTTCCTTATAAAGATTATATCCTTATGATTATCTGCTCTTATCCGTTCCCTCCTTCTCTGCACTCCCAGGAAAGAAACAATAAAACCAAATAAATAAGTTCTTTGTTATTTGTTCAGCCCTTCGAAAATCCCGGTCCAAAAAAAGGCCGCAGTATTTCCTCTGACTGCTACAATAAATGTACCATAATTTGAACATATTATCCAGTTTTATTAGCTATTTTTATAAATTTATTCTATGATTTCATCCCAATCGTCTATGGGTGTACGGATATTTGTACAACTTCTGTTATGCTGCATACGTTAGTTATATACAACTTATATAATTTTGTTTATAAAATATCCTTTTTATACATTGAGCATATTGCACAAGGATTTTACCTTTAACAGGACAGATCCGAAAGGTGTCTTTTGTCATGGGGTAAGACGCTGTCCGCAATATTCACAGGTGCTCAGACGACCTTTTATTACCTGATTCTTTGCACCGCAGCTGGGGCAGGTAACTGTAATATAGATCTTCTCATTTACGCGTCTGTTCGGTGCAGTGATCATAATATAATTTCCTTCTCTGTCTATCTGGATATTCCGGATATATCCCCCGGCAATAAATTTTTCCAGCTTTTTCACTGCACCTTTTCCCAGTTCCTGCTCAAGCTTTTCAAATGAGACGGTATTCTGAGCATAGGATTCAAACCAGCAGGCAATTTCTCCGGCTTTTTTCTTCTTTAATGTTTTTTGTATCTCCCGGAAGGTCGGATACAGAAACAGCAATCCAAGTATGATCTCTGTTGCTGCCATTCCCCAGCGCCCTTCACGGATATACTTCTCCGATGCGCCAATAGCTCCCAGGGAAAAAAGTATAAAAAAGCCACAAAGAACCCATTTCAGTTTCCCCAGTATTCCTGTTTTTTTATTTTTTTCTGTCAAAAAATCGCTCATGTCTGTTTCCTCTTTCTTCTATTATTCAAAATTTTATGATGTATTTATGAATGCTCCGTCAGCTCACGCCAAATTTCCTCTATCTGAATATGTTTCTGCATTCTGTGGATCTTCTATTTCAGTGTGGTTACGATCAGTTTACTTTCCAGTGCAGCTGCTATCAGATCCTCTTTGCAGCTGTATCCCGCCTTGGCGATCATTTCCTGAAAATTCCATCTCACCCCAGAAGCAGAACAGTCCATTTTCCTTGCGATCTCGGAATATGACATCCCGTGAATATACAGGCGCAGCATCTCCAGCTGTCTGGGACTGATATCACCGCTTGTGATCCAGTTAAGTTCCACCTCCGGTGCCACATCCGGAAATACATGCTCCCCATTTAACGTTCTGTAGATCACACTCCGTATTTCCTCTTCACCGTGATCCTTATACCAGAGACTGTCTGCGCATCCGCTCTTTGCCCTTTCCAGCACCTTGGGATCGATCAGCGAAGTAACAACCAATACCTTTGTATATGGATATTTTTCCCTGATGATCTTTCCAGCACTCAGCCCATCATGATTATGAAATGTCTGCACATCCATAAGCACAAGATCAATTGCCGAGTAAGAGCAGATCTTTACAGCTTCACAGGCATCCGAAACTGTCTGAACATATCGGAATTCCGGTTCCCGCATAATAATACTTTCAAAATACTTCTGCATGATCCTCTGATCTTCTACTATCAGTATCCGTACCATAAACTCCCATCCTTTCTGCCAGCGGCATTTTTAACACCAGACAAAACTCCGGTAAAAAAGAAACCTGCATAATACATTTCTCTGACTCCGCTGCTTTTCTCAGTGCTGACAGACCACCACCTTCTTCTGCATTTTTTTCAGGTGCATCTCCATCATTCGTTATCCGGATGCTGTATTCATTTGCACCTTTTTCTATCTTCACCAGAACTGTACTTCCATGGGCATGTCTGGCACAATTTGTCACACATTCACGGATCGCTCTGTCTGTCAGCAGCCTGTAGGAGGGATGCTGAGGTAAATTTCCGCTGATCTGAACATAAATTCCAAGCTCTTCTGCATGCCTGATCGTATCCGCGCATAATTCTTCCATATTCTCAACAGAAGAATCTGTAAGAATATAGACCAGATGCTTTAATGCAGATAGCTGTTCATCCATTTTATCCTGATTTTCTTTTCTTTCCAATATCCTGCGTATTGACAGAAGGCTTCGGCCAAAATTGTCATGAACCTGCATTTTCATGGCAAGTGTCTCCTGCTCTCTTATTTTATCTCCGATTTTTTCATACATTTCCTCCAGCTTATGATTCAGGATTTCCAGCTTTTCATTATTTGCTCTGATCTTTTCACCATTGTAATAAATTTCTGATACATTAACTGCCACTGTCTGCAGATATCCTGCACAATCCGGCTCCTGCAGACGATATTCCTGAAACATCCAGACGGAAGCATCCGGAAAATAAAATACATTACTGTCGCTGCTTAATCTGCGAAGTCTCTTTGCTTCGGATCCTCCATCTATTACTTTCCGCAATACCTCATAATCCTGCAGATAGGAGCCTGTCATTATCCTGCTCAGTTCATGCATCTTAGTGTTGCATAAAACGATCCTTCCAAGAGGATCCGAAAAACACACCCCACAGGGAACATCATCAACAGCTTCATTCACAGACCAGTAAGACAGAGAATGATGATATCTGCGTCTCTCTCTCCAGATTGCTCTGAAAAGATAAAACACCAATACCACCATCGCTGCCATCAAAACGCTGACCGGACACCCCCGGAGCATTGGCTGATATGCGCTTTCCCCATGACAATATCTGTGATCATTCATCAGAGATCCCATAAGCATAAAAGAAACTGCAAAAACAGTCACTGCTGTTATAATTTTCTTTTTCCCGTAAAAACAGGTTATCCTGATCAACAGAAGGATCAATTCCAGAATCAGGCAGATTTCAAGAAGGATCATCAGAAAATCCTGCATTGCCATACTGCATTCCGCAAAATCAGTCATCTTCCGCCTCTCTTTCTGCATACGATACATCCGATAAACCATTCGTTTTCATCTTCCTGCTGCACATCTAATTCCGGTCTTTCTGACATTAATCCCCGCAGATCTTCTTCTGCTACAATATGAACTGAAATACGCAGAGCATCATCGATCTGCGACACACGATAAAAAACAGACTGCATTGTATCAAACAATCGTTCCACAAGCCATTCAAAGGTATCATAGCATTTCAGTATATCATCTGCATTCAGCTGCACTTCACCATTTTCGACATAATAAGCCGCCCGGATCTTACATAATTTTAAGCTGTCACAGGATTCCGCCAGACTTTGTCTGAGATCCTCCATCGTAAGCAGATTTCCATCTGATGCATATTGTGTCAATACCAGATTTTTTCTTCTCTTTAAATATGTACCAACAACCACGATCTTTCCCAGGATCCGGTCATAGTGTTCCCTTGACTCCGTTCTTTCCAGCTCATCCATCAGCTGTGACAGCAATTCCAGCTGCCCGGCTGTCTGATTCTGTATCATGTTCAGCAGTCGGTTCTGTTCTTCTGTTTTTCTCCGCTCAGCTTCTTTCTGATAGGTTTTCTGCAGCAGACGATTTCTGGCAGTCAGCTCCTCCTGCTGTTCCCGGATATCCTGATACTGATCCAGAAGCACCGAAATATCTTCTGACCAGAACAAATGTCCTCCTCTTATAGGAATATGGTTGATCCGGATTCCCTGTTCCTGTACAGCTGATCTGTTTATTACAATTTTACGCAGTTCCGGTGACAGCTCAGGAAAATCACCGGAATGATAATAACGCTGAAAAGAATCATCCGTAATCTCTGCATCCAGTCCTCCGGAGGTCTGGAATAATTCAAAATATCGATTGTTCGTCTGTATCAGGCCGCATAATATACATCCCTGGTAAATTGCCGCCATCAAAAGACAGCATACCGCTGTCATATCTCCGGCAATTGTTTTGATCAGGGGCAGACGGAGTAAATTCCCGATATTCCATCCCAGCAGCAATATTCCCGGAATGACAGGCAGCCAAAATTGCTTCCTTCCCGGAATCCTGCTTTTTCTGATCAGCATAATTTCCATCCATATCAGGCAAAATATGATCCATCCCTGGATCACTATAAAAAGAATACCATAGCTGTAATCTCTGTCCGAAAACGGAGGCCGCCCGGAAAACCGAAACACCAGCTGATGCAGGTCATTTGTAAAAACACAGACGATCATAATCACCGCAAAAACCAGCAAAACAATAATTTTTCTGCCCGTTTTCTCTCCATCCTTTTCCCCTAGAAACATCGCTGCTGCCAGTCCAAGGACCGGGATCAGGATCATCGGGATATAATACAGATACCAGCAGATATGTTCTCCAAGCGGATCATGAAGAATATGAAATTTTACTGTCCGTACAAAAAACCAGAAGACCATCAGACAGCCAATTGCAGTCAGACATCTGCGCGTTTTTCTATGCACTACATGCTTTTCCAGATAAATCACCCAGGCACAATACATTCCCAGATAAATACAGTTACGACACTGATCTGCGAGATTTCTCATAAAAACATTTTCCGGTCTTCCCAGCCTGCAGAAATACGCCAGAAATACACTTATCAGGATTCCTCCATACGACAGTGCCCTTTTTTTATTGTATGTCATGAAAATTCCTCTCTCATTAATACATCCCTGTGACAAGTATACTATAAAACTCTATTTTATTATATAGTTTTCAGAGAAATCATCCATTCTCAACCCTGTTGTCACAAACAGAGTGAACAATTCTGTCCACTCTGTCTATCATCACTCAAAATGGTCTTGGCTGGCCACAGTATTCGCAGAACCTTCCGGTATTCTCTGCACCGCACTGACATTTCCACAAACCGCCGGGCTGCTGCATTCCGTTGTTCATATTCATCCCAGGCTGCTGCATTCCATTGTTCATATGCATCCCCGGGTCCTGCATCCCATTGTTCATATTCATTCCGGGCTGCTGCATTCCGTTGTTCATATTCATCCCGGACTGCTGCATTCCACTATTCATGTTCATCCCGGGCTGCTGCATTCCATTGTTCATGTACATCCCGGACTGCTGCATTCCATTGTTCATGTTCATCCCGGGTTGCTGCATTCCGTTGTTCATATTCATCCCAGGCTGCTGCATTCCATTGTTCATGTACATCCCGGACTGCTGCATTCCGTTATTCATCTGCATTCCAGATTGCTGCATTCTGCTGTTCATCTGCATCCCAGGCTGCTGCATTCCGTTATTCATCTGCATCCCGGGCTGCTGCATTCCAGCCGCATTTGGTGTCAGGGCGGCTATGATCTGATGACCTGTCTGCTCCACTTCCATCAATTCACCTCTGTTATCGCTGCTTATGGAAAAAGTATTCAAACGAAAATCCATATCATCAAACCATGGAGTTTTTACTTTAATACGCATAGTATAATCAAATTCATACTTATATACCGGTGGCTGATAGCTTACGGTTTCTCCATCCTTTGTTGTATATGTTTCCTCGTTCTGCTGTCGCTCTACATCAACTCTGCACTGCACAACAGCGGATAAAGGAACTATGTCCGGATTTTCATTGACATCCAGCTTCCGTGCAACAGTAAAATTCCCCTTATTATCATCAATAAAAACATTATAATTTCTGGTATTGATCTGACGGGTTATACAAAAATCCATTACGGCTTTTTTGTTCTTTTCACGATATTCCAGTTGACGTTTTATATCCTCTACCGTACTGTGCCGCCGGTCTTCAAACCATGGTGACAATTTTTTTGCACAATCCTTACACAGATTTCCGTCATCCAGTTTTCTGTTTCCCAATAAACCTATTTTCTCTCCGCAGATATCACAGATCTTCTTATCAAATAAACCCATACCCTATCCTCCTTCTTTTTATAGTTGTGTTTTTGTTTATCTACATTATGCGTGAATGCTTCAATATTTGCACTAGCACCTCTGACAGTAACTGAATTCATCTCCACATCAATGGCAGGATCTCAGGATCGTATCTAAAAATCCTGTCCATTTCTATATGTTCAGGATATACCGTATGGGATACTCTCTGCCAGACACAACCGTCCCGAGGATGTCAAGTAAAAACCACAAAGTTTTTACTATTTTTTTTGCGTTTTTTTCCCATAAAACCGTTGTTTTCATACAGAGGACGTTTCATTAAGGTTACAAAAATACAGGGGTGGACGTTATATAAATGCTATAGACTTTCATATAGTGGATGTTGTATAAAGACTACAAAATCTATTATTTCAATTCTTTCCAACACATCTCTATCCTTCCATCATCATGCATATAAATGGCTTTTACATATTTTTGAAGCACTTCCGGTGTCAACTTTTCAAATCCCATAAATTCAATCATCTGATCAACCGGTATGTTTTTCTTCAACAATATTTCTTTCTCATCACCGATTAGATTTTCAACTTCTTGAATACGTTTCTGTAAATTTAGTTTCTCTTTTTCCAGTTGAGTTTTGGTTGAAGCGAACTGATCTCGAGTAATTTCCCCATTTCGATATTCTTCATACCCCTGAAGGTTCTGAGTTTTTATTTGCTCCAATCGCTTTTCACATTCCGCTTTTTCTTTACTATATAAAGAAATGGATTTGTGTTATACTTTATTCAAGAATGCTGATAAGCTATGGGAGGGAAGCGACTATGCAAAATCCAGTTCCTGACGAAAGATATTCTGTGGCAGATGAAGCCATCCTGGGCGCTTTTTTTAAACTAATAAAGAAAAAAACTCCTGACCAGATCACTGTATCCGATATCACAAAAACAGCTGGTATCGCGAGAAGCACTTTTTATAATCATTATCAGGACATCCCCTCTCTTGTATCTGCTGTTGAAGAAAAGACGATCCATGATGTTTTTTCCATAATGGAAAAATTTCATCCTGAAAATGACCACGATATCTGTCAGTCCTATTTTCTAACGATCTGCCGTTATACAATGGAAAATCCTTTTCTTTCCAGTCTTCTGAGTACGCCTCATGGAAATGATCTCTTTGAAAAAATGCTGACTATGCTTCATCACTATGTCACCGCTACTACCTCCAGTGCCAGACCCGGCAGACATACAAAAGAGGAAATATCTTACGTGATCACCTGTGCGATCGGCAGTACGATCGGTGTCCTTCACAAATGGACAAGGGATAATTTTGATCTTGCACCAGAAGTCATTGCAGGGATTCTGACGCAGATTTTCCTGTCTGGCATGCTGCCTCTTTTATCCTGAGTGTCCTGCATATAAACAGCATAGCAAAACCCGTCTGAGCAATTCACTCAAACGGGTTTTTATTATGCCTGTGGCTCATCGATCAGGACATCCTGTCTCCTGATTTTCTTTGTCGTGCTGCGTATAAACGGATTTTTCCGGATCACCAGGCCTGTAATACGACGATAGGTCGGCTGATTTTTATTGTATTCATCCAGAAATTCCTGAAGCTGTGAACGAATCATCTCCGTATCCAGTGCCTTTGCCTCCACAACTGCCTGTTCCGGATAAATTCGGGCTGTAAGACCATTGTCCTCACCTGTTACAATAACCTCACCCACAAGCGGATTCAATGCAAGCTTGTTCTCGATTTCCTCAGGAGATATATTTTCTCCATTGGAGAGAATGATCAGATTTTTTACACGGCCATTAATAAAGAGGTATCCATCTTCATCCATATAACCCTTGTCGCCAGTATGCAGCCAGCCATCTTTCAGTGTTTCAGCTGTCTCGTCCGGCATCTGATAATACCCTTTCATAACACTTGTGCCTTTTACCAGAATCTCACCGTTTTCAAATCTTATCTCCACATTCTCAAGTGGTCTTCCAATAGAACCCGGCTTATGATTTTCCGGTGTATTATTACTGATAACAGGAGAACATTCTGACATGCCATATCCTTCCAGAATCTGAACACCATACTCTGCAAAACGGTCAATATAGTACGGATCCAGATGTGCGCCACCGGTAAAAATCGTCTGCAGTTTTCCACCGAAAACTTTTTCTGCAAGAACTGCCTTCGGGATTTGTGGATCAGCTGCTGACAGTCTCTTATAAATTGTTTCAATCATCATCGGAACCATGAGCATGATATCGGGTTTAAAAATACTCATATTTCTGACCATATGAAGCAGAGAGTCATTAATACAGATAGTTGCTCCCTGAGAGAAACCTTTCAGCCAGTCCATGACAAGACAGAATGCATGATGGATTGGAAGTACACTGAGCATGGCAGTTCCGGGTTCTGCTGAAATCTTAACTGCCTCAACATTGGATGCCAGATTATTCTGTGTCAGCATAACCCCTTTGCTCTTTCCTGTCGTTCCGGAAGTAAAGATAATCGTCGCAATATCTTCTGCTGCCGGACAGGAAGCATCTACCGATGCACTAATTCCCGTGTTTCTCAGCTCATTGATACTGTATACACCTGAAGGTACATCCTCCACCTCTTCCTGGAGCATCCATACTTTCTGGAGTTTCGGACAATTTGCAAGGAACACTTCCAGATATGGTCTGTGTTTCAGACTTAAGAAGAGTGCTTCGGAATCGGATCGGTTTATCAGATCGATCAGTTCTTCACATGGGAGTGCTGCATCCAGCGGCACCGCTGTAGTACATCCTGTAATAATTCCCAGATAACTTTCGATCCATTCTACAGAGCTGGTTCCGATCAATGCAATATGCTTTCCCGCAAAGTCTTCTGCAAGAAGTCCCTTTCTGATGGAAATCACGTTTCTCAACATTTCGCTGTAACTTCTCTCCAGAACTTCTTTCCTGTTAAGCCATTTTACTGCTTTGACTTCGCCAAATTTCTGTACACTTTCTTCTAATATCTCCCTGATCAGCATGTCTTTCTCCTCCTTCACTTTTCTGCGGACAACAGCTTCATTCTTACTGAAGCTCCTCCAGAAGCTTAAGCGCCTCCTCAAGAGTTGTAATTTGGGTCACTTCGGTTTCCTCAAGTTCAATGTCAAAGGTATCCTCAAGCTCTCCCAGAAAAGACATGAAATCCAGAGAAGTAAATCCCAGATCTTCACGGAATCTCATTTCACCCGTCATCTCTTCCGGTTTCACTTTGCTGTACTGCGCTACAATATTTTTAAATTCCATTTCCTGATTCATCTCATATCCTCCTGTTATTTTTGATTTCTATACCTGTTCCATAATCTCGCCGATACTCATATCCGGCTCTGCGATCCCCTTAAAAAGAATACGCATCATATAATAATAAAGCAGTTCCATGTCATGCTCTTCCAGATGAGCAGTCTGATAATGATAGGAGAAGTTCATGCCACCATCCTCAGTATGCGATACGGTCAGATACATTTTTTTGGTTGCGGCACCGTTTGCAAACCATTTGGCATGCTGGCGTATGGTTCCAAGCATTTCATTCTCCACCTTCACCGGCATTGGCTGATAGGTCAGATAGCAGCTTTCATAACTGGTATGCTCCGGTGTATGATATCTTTTTCTCATCTCATCCACAATAAATGCCGGATCATAATTGCTGTGCATATAAATTCGATTCTGCATATTCTGGATTTCATAAGCTGCCGAAAGAAAATCTGTTTCCGGTGAGATCACTGTTCTGCACGGGAACATAATGGTTCGACTTCCTCCAGAAGTCCATTCTTCATGGGTAGAACGTCTGGATATAAAATTCTGGATCGTAATATCTTCCTGTCCATTATTTACTTTTGACAGATAAGTACGAATACCAAGCAGAAGCAGATTCGTCATAGAGAGCTGATGATTCATACAGAAATCCATCAGGTTCTGTGTTGCATAAGGTTCCAGATGATAATCCTTTACTGCAACAAACAGCTCCTTCATCTCAATATCAGAAGCACGAAGTTTCGGATTTCCATGACGTTTTCTTGCTTCCTCTAATACGGCTGGTCCCTGTATATCAGAATATAACGGCTCGCCCAATGCATCCAGCTGGTCATCCCAGAATTTTTTGTCTTTTGCAAAACGCTTTTCATTGCCCGCTTTTGCCAGATCTTTTTTCAGGACTGTTTCAAAATCTACCAGCTCTTGCGGGCAGGCTGTTCCATATCTGTAATGCGTATATAATTGGAACAGGTCTTCAATCATAACTACAAGCCCACAGGAATCGATCAGTCTGTGATCCATATGTAAAAAGAAACCATTGTATCCTTCCGGAAGCTTCAACATAATAAATTCACACATCGGGATATTATCTCCGTCAAATGTTTCATAAGCCCACTGCTGCATCAGCTCATCTGCCTTTGCCAGACTTTCCATTCCCGACAGATCCTTCAGCTCAATATCTCGCGAATCCTGCTTCTCTATATACTGTTTTACATTTCCATCTTTATCCGGCTTTGTAAAACGGACTCTGGTACAGCCTGAACGCTCTGTTTCCATCTGAATACATTTTTTTAATAATCCAAAATCCAGTTCTGCCTGTACAGAAGCCACAACACTTACGCCAGATACCTGCTGTGTACCATAATCCATGATCCAGTTATGATGCATCTTCTGAGCTGCCGTCAAAGGATAATAATTTCTCATATAATAGATAACCTCCATTGTCCCGTTTTTCTTCTTTATCCGAGACAGAAAACATTGTATATATGCTTCAGGTGAAAAAATATCATACCTTCTCAGGAAATACCAGTACCCCCAGGACTTAATGAACACTTTACAAAAAATTGACCGGGACTTATCATGCATTTAACATAACAGATCAAAGGTATCTTTCCTGTTATGTACTATGTCTGATAAATCCCGGTCAGGATTTTTTATCTCAGTTTAATCGTATTTTTCAAAGAATTCCATCATCTTGTGCTGATACAGTTCCGGATCTACATAAGCGCAGCACAGGTGCCGTGCTCCCGGTATGATCACCAGTTCCTTCTCTGCCCTGCAGAGCATATAATTCTGAAAAGAGTTAGTCGGATACACATAGGTGTCCTTCTCTCCATGGAAAAAGAGAACCGGTCTTGTATTTTTTTTCATGGCTTCGGCAGTGTCTGCATCTTTCATATGAAATCCTGCCAGAAGAGAACAGAACCAGTCCAGTTCCATCAGAAGCAGTGGAATATGATGCAAATGGAACCAGTTAGCTGCCATATCACGCATCTGTCCTTCCATAGACTGAAAACCACAGTCCGCGATCAGGCCTTTTACCTCCGCCGGGAGTATATGTCCTGATGCCATCAGTACAGCAGCCGCACCCATGGACTGTCCGTACAGATAAATCGGAAGCTTCTCTTTGTTTCGTTCAGATACATAGACTGCCCATTGCTGCACATCCCATTGTTCCTTTGCTCCAAAGGTGATATATTTTCCCTCGCTGTCACCGCAGCAGCGATGTTCTATAAACAGGACATCACACTGATGCTCATGCAGATATTTTGCCATAAATGACAATGTGCCAAACCGGCTGCCGCGATATCCATGGCTTAATATAACAATCCGTTTTGCATCTTCTGCCGGCAGATATAATGCATGCAGTTTTAATCCGTCAATGCTTTTGATATAACAGTCCTGCATCTTCTGTTCAAGACACCAGGCCTTACTCTCATTATATACTCTTGCATAACCATTCCTGGGATGATTTTCCCTGATATGAGATAGTTCAAACCATTTCTTTCTTTCCTTTTTGTGCTCTCCTCTTTTGCAGCAGACCACCATGTTAAAAAAACGCCATCCCACCTCCAGTAATCCCAGAAAGACTGCCAGCAGTATTGCAAACGGCTTAATTAATTTTTTCTTCATCACGATTTCCCCACAGTCCACATTTTAGAATAAGAATTCTGCCTATACGGCTCAAATCACATCGGACAGCTTCTTCGCTCCTCTTTGTCCATGTCTCCTCTGACATAACGAGCATTGAATTCCATATTGATATCGCGGATTTCTCTTTTTCCTTCTATATAATCCTGATACATCTCCGCAAGACCTGCCATGCATCCGTCACAGTCTGCTGAAATATTACCCAGTGACTCCTCTACGATCTTTTTACGTTCCTCAACTGTTGTGTCTTTAATCAAATATCCTGGCATTTTGTTCCCTCACTTTGCTTTCATCATTTTAACTATATATTACTACAAATACAGGAATCATCAAATTGTTTTGATAGAATTATTATAAGCAACCGCTAATTGCTGCACCAGTTGCGGCCTCTTCTTTGCACTCTGATAAAGTCAGTTTCATCCCGAACATTTTCTCAGCTATCTCACAAAGCACTTTGTTTTTTCTGAGCCCATTACCAGATCCGATCATCTGAACAATCTTTATCTCCGTGCCTTTTTCAATCTGAACAAACATATCATAAAGCTCCCGGATCATGCCTTCCAGTACACCATATGTCAGGAATTCCGGTGTGAAATTATCTGATGAAATATTTCTGATTTCCCCACGGAGCCCTGAATCTGTTCTGGTTCCATCAAAAGTTGTCTGCACTTTCATACTACTACTTGAGGCGTCCATTCCTTTTTCTGCAAGTCTTCCCAATATTTCATACAATGGTATATCCTGTCCGGTTGCCTCCTTCATAAATGACCTGAAAAAATTCTCAAGCAATGCATATGCTTTACCACCACACAGGGAGGCTCCAACCAGAAGATATTTTCCCCCAAGAAATGGACGCGCTTCGATTCCCTCCGTCTCAAAATACTGATCTGTCAGAACTGAAATCTGTCCTCCTGTTCCCATATTCACCAGTAATGTATTATTTTCGCTGCCTGCTGCCCCCAGAAAGCTGGCCTGATTATCACCGATTGCTACTGTTACCGGAATATCCTTATACATTCCCAGCACTTCCATATCTTCACAAATTTCCGGCAGTCTTATAGTGTCCATTCTAATTTTATTCAACCAGTCCGTTTCAAAACACTTTTTCTGCACATCAAAAAATCCAAAACTGGCAGCATTGCTGACGTGTACGAGTGGATGGGCTCTCTTTGTCAGACACATTCCAAGATAATCCATGATTGTACAGAATGTATTCGCCTCTATCGGAACCAGATGATGTTTTTCATTATATAAATGTGTGATAAGTCCATAACCAGAAGCAGCCTTGTACTGACATTTCTCTTCGATCTCTTTTAAGAGACTTTTTCCTGTTTTATCATCACAGATATTCCCACGTCCATCCTGCCATGTATACAGTGGACTTACACTTCTCCCCTCAGCATTCAGATAGACAATTCCATGCATCTGTCCGGTCAGACCAATATTGTGTGCATCCGGATATTTATCAATAAACTCATCGACGACTACCTTTGCCTTTTGGATAATCTTTTCTGCATCCTGGATTCGTTCCCACTCATTAGAAGTTCCAATAAAACTTCCATTTTGTATTGTCTTTGCCTCTATTACAGTTGAATTTCTTCTTTCATCAACTTCAACAACCACTCCGCTGATCGTAGTTGTTCCAATATCAATTCCAATCGCTTTCATCCCTGAAATTATCCTCCACTGAAAACTTAATTTCTTAATAAAAAATGCTTATATTACTTAATATTATAACGCGTTTCTGCCAAAAGGAAAACATTTCGCGCACAGCTGCTAATGAAATACACGTAGCTGTTAATGAAAAAAATTATTGACAGGCGTCCTTGCATTTGTTATAGTTGGAAAAACTTAACACAAACTTACGTGAGGGAGTAGTTTGCACGAATGTGTGATTTGTCAACATACTGGTACCTGTACCTGGCAAATCTTAATGAATGAGACTCATGTATGCAGTAAGGCAGTACATACAGGACTTTTGCGTCTGTACTGTTTTGCTGCATACGTGGGTCTTTTTGTGTGCTCAGATACTTTCTTACGAAAAAAAGAAAAAGGAGAGCTTAACTATGTTAATGTTTATTGAATTGTTTCTACTGGGTATCGGTCTTGCCATGGATGCTTTTGCAGTTTCCGTCTGTAAGGGACTTGGAATGCGCAGGCTCAACAAGAAGCAGACCCTCATCATCGGTCTTTATTTCGGCGGATTTCAGGCATTGATGCCGCTTATTGGCTGGGTCCTCCGCGGGCAGCGTCCCAAAAATATCACGGTGATTGCT